>Ga0172381_10000700_pt1 | contig 40944 bp, 45 predicted proteins | sample Leawel6488metaG_FD_119754 | JGI IMG/M metagenome (GOLD analysis project Ga0172381, IMG submission 119754) | Leachate microbial communities from a municipal landfill in Southern Ontario, Canada - Leachate well 64-88 metaG | ecosystem: Engineered > Solid waste > Landfill > Unclassified | place... | reverse complement strand
GTGTCTTCGATCAAAACATTGCCACAATTTTTGCTTTGCTGCGCCTCGCATTATTCAACATCGCTATCTTGGTGGGGATCCAGAAGGGTCGGGTGTGGATATGGATATTGGAACACCCCCTCCCGTGACGTTGACAAATAATGTAAAATTAGTCATAATATAAAGCGGGTGATTTTGTGAAAATTGGCGATGATTGTGAAGTTCACTATTGGGAAATTTTAGAAGATAGTACCATAACGGCGGAATTCTTTTTGCCATCCTATAGGAGCTACGGTAAAAAAACGAAAAGTTACCGGCACTGGTAAAGAGACAAAGGATCCGTTGCATTAAATGCGCGCATGAGGAATACCGGGGATGTGGTGCCCATTCCTGACATTCCCCCCGGGGTTTTTGATTGGGGGGTGCGGTACTACCATTTTCTCAATGAGGATGGTACTCCGGGCAAGTGGTTTGACTACACCGAGATTGCGATGCTTTTTTATCGCGGCATAGATATTGGTTGGTCAATAAGGAGATTGCCTTTTATCCCGAGTCCGCATTTGCCGGTGCTGCGAGTTGAAGCGCCCGAAGGTACGGATGCCAGCCATTACCATAATTTTGGGGCGCTAAACGGGTTCCCCGAGGATGTGTTGCGGGCGACTTGGTCCCGAACCGACGGTGCGCCCGGGGCCAATTGGTATGGTGCCAACTGGCGGGCGGACGTTAAGTATTATGCTCCGCACGAAGCGTATGAGCGGTTGGCGGATTACCCGGCGGATATGGCGAAAATGAAACCCGTTGAATATGTGCCGCCGTCGGCGCCAATCGGCAGAAAGGTTGCGGTAGTCTTGGATGAACGTAATCTTTCCAGGTTTATAGCCAGCCTGGCAAGAGAAACCAAGTTTAGGATATTTGGCTCGACGACTGTGGTCGTTGAGATCTGAAGCGGGCAATTTAGCCCGTCTTTTTTACGCCTAAGGTATTTTTAAGATTTATCATTTAAATGAGGCGTTTAAAAATATTGTTGGCGGAGTTTGACGGAACTAAAACTTTGTTTTAGTATGTTGGCGGTGATGTTTTGACAAAAGGATCTGAAAAACTGGTTGTGTGCCCGGACCAACCGTGCCATTATTGCCGCGTTGATATGGAGGCGGTGACCCAAGCGATGGCGGAAATCGAGAACTGCGAGCGGACCGTGAATTTGGCGGATGCCAAAATTGCCTATATCGAGTTGGGCAGGATGCTTTGCGAAGGTTGTCCAAGTATCAGGATCTACCGCCGCGAAGCGATAAAAGATTATCGCCGGCGGCCCAGGGATTTTGCGGCCGAAAATATCGGTTTGCATATTTTTGCCAGCCAAACCGTAAATTTTGAATTTGCGCTCGATATTGATATTGAGCCGAAGGTAATGGCCGGGCTGTTGGCGGAAATTGAAGCCTGTGTAGAAAAATGGGATCGGAACGGCGCGGTAAGGGCATATATGGAGCTTGGCAAAGCCTGCCTCAAGAGGCGCGCGTATCCCAAAAAAATGACGGACCGACAAGTAGGCCGGGTTGTTGAGGAGGGGATTGGTTTGCACTTCTTTATACTCCATGGGGTGCACGGAAAAATTATGCCTGACCAAATGACCAACCTGGGCGTTGGCGGCGGATGCCGTCAATTATGCTTAGGTTTTCCCCGCGGAATTTGTTTTAGGCGATGACGGAACTTTTGTTCCGTCCTTTTTAATTATGGGTAAATGTTTTTATGCTAAAATAATTAAAGATTTACAATAACTAAATGTTTACCCAGGCTCATCAAGAATTCGACAAGTGCAAAACCTGCCAAATGCCGCTGGAAAACGAGCAGGATACTTGCTCGTGCAATCCGGTTTATTGCTACCATTGTTGCAAATGTCCTGACGGTTGCGTTTGCGGCTGTAAGGACCGGATGAAGAAAGGCGACGAAAAGGCAGAATTCTAGCAATCAAGACTTTGCCACCCCAAACCTGTGTTTGGGAGTTTTTGTATTAAAAAAGGCCTTTTATGGTTTAAGGCCTCATGCTCCACCTCCTATTGTAGCGATTTCAAAATGAGTTGCGATTTGCTTGATGTCGGTTTCGCTTAGTTCCTTTTGTCTGAGAAGGAACAATGATGGTTGGGGACTGCTGGTTGTCCCGATATAGAGGGGCCGTTCTTGGTCGCACAACTGTAATAGCGTTGAATGGACCCAAGCCGCATATTTTTCCGGGACCACGATCCAGAAACGATTTCTGTCCCAACCGCCGGCGAGGTGGTTTTTGGTGATAGCTGCGCTTTTAAACGCTTTGTCCAAAACCGGCCAGTCTCTTGCTTGGCGGTACCCATGGGCGTTGAATAGTACCCCGTCCAAAATTGGACCATTGCCAAAAGATTTACCCAATCGTATCTGATGAGTCAGCACCATTGCATCGTAGCTTCTTTTCCTGAGATGTTTTTGAGGCTGGAGTGCGGAAATATCGAACTCTCCGGACAAGAGTGGCCGTCCAGAAATGGAAAGCGCCTCCCGTATCCCGTAAATATCTTCTGCGCCTTGCTCGCTTTGTCCGAAATTGATGCCTGATATCGTGGTTCTGCTGCCTTTTTTGGTCTCTCCTAAAAATCTCACGCAATACCTCCTTTTTGTTTGCGTATGTTTTGTATTATATCCAAAATCAAAAAAAAGCAAATTTTCACTATTAATTCAAATATTTTTCTTGACAGGCTGGTAATTCAATATTATTCTGAGGCGGGTGATGCAATGGCAATCGATGATGTGGAGCGGCAACGGCTCACAAGATGGTTTTCCGTCATAAGAAGCAAATATTCTTTGCCGGTGGCGGCGATCATCGCGGGTTGGGATGGGGAGAACATTAAAATGATCTTTAATCCCGACGAAACATTGGCGCGGCTGGTCGCAATCGAAAAAGGTGTAACTGAAGGCCGGTTTGGCTATTCGGATGTGGGAGCCTGGGAGAAGGTTTTTTTCGAAATCAAGAAGAAAGCCATCGTTCTTTCGCTGAGGGCGGCATATCTGAAGTTGGCGGAAGCCTCGTCTTTGAAGATGTTTGAGGACAGCGATGCCGCCGCGGCGCGTTTCCGATTTCGCGAACTTGACAAATCGTACGTATGCCGCGATGTGACCATTTCGGAAGCGGCGGGCATTAGCTCCGCCGAATACGAGCGTGTTTTGGCAAATATTGCGTGCGCCGAAAGTATTGGGAAATAGGCGGAAAGCCTGATTTTGTCTTTAACTTGGAATTAAAGATGGTATCGGTTGGGGACTAAATAGAAGAGACGAGGTGTAAAAATGGAATGTTCGTGCGTATTGGAAAAGCCGGAAACGACGATTCTCCGTGATTTGGAGAGTAAGGGACTGATTTTACTGAAAGAACAAGGCATTGATGTTGCGGGGCTCGAGGCGATGGGGTATTCCGAATGGGACGCAATTTTTGCGATAAAAATGGCGGCGGTCGCGGTGGGGCTGAAGAGGGCGGTTTTGGATCAAATTGGGGTGGTTGACGATAGGGCGATTTTCTTGTTTGTCGACGGGCGTCCGGGCGTTGCCAATACTCTGGATTTTTTTGTAAAAAACGGACAATCCGGGTTCATTCTTTACTCCAGAAACATCGAAGAGGCTTTCATCGGCCGGATGGCTTGGATTGCGTTGAAATTTCCGGGAGTTTCCAAGGACGCACTGATACTTGCTTTGGCGGCAAAAGCGGTGCGGCGGTATTTGAATTACCGCGGGCTGGTGCAGCCGTTTTCAATCGGTGACGCCGAATTTTCTCAAGGCCCTGAAGTGGAAGTGGCGCTGAAAATTGCCGATGAAGTGATCGGTCGTTATAAGGGTAAATTATCTCCAGAAGAAATAGGGATTAAATATGATGGGATGGCGATCCAGATGGTTCTTCTGGTTCAGTCCAGTCGTGGAGGAGAACCACCCGATACCATCGAGTATTTAATTAACTATGTGACAATGGGGCATCCGGATCGCTCGATGCCGGCGCACTGATGAGTTGCGGGGAAGTAATTTGTTGGGAGGTTTTTGGCAGACCTCCTTTTTTGTTACGCGCTCGGGGTTTTCTTGACGCGTTTGGGTAATCGATTATAATGTGCCATGAGGTCTTTAACATGATCTTTGGAGTGTTTTCCTATGGATGACGAGATGGGCCGGGCAATGCCGGTAAAGGAAATTGTCGCGCTGTTGATCAAAAAAGGGAAAGAAAAAATCGGACCGTTAGAGCTATGGAAAGACAAATTGAAAGCAACCGGGCTAGAGGACGATGATCTTGCGTTATCTCTCAGGCTTACCGCGTGTACGATGGGGTTGCATCTTGCGGCCGTGATCGAGCGCGCCGACGAGGATCGGACTATTGGTTTGATCTTGGATGCAGAAAGAAATCATTGCCTTGATACCATCAATCTCTTGATTAACGAAAGAAAGAGTGAGGTTGCTTACGGTTTGTACACCAAAGGTATTAAGGCCGCTTTTGATGGATATGCTCAAATCATCAGAGGGGGAGTCCCTGAGGTGGATGACGAAGTCGTATTGCTGGCGCTGGCTGCGCGCGCGGTGCGGTATTATCTGAACTATACCGACGCGATTACGCCGATTAAGCCGGGCGATAAGTTGTCCGTCGAAGAAGACCTGCGGGCGAGAGCATTGCTTGCGTTTATGGGAAGGAAATATCTTCGGGCGGAAAAAAGTGGTATGATTGAAGGCAGCAATGAGGGGCTAGCTGATATTTTTGATGGGATGGCGATAGAAGTGGCAGTGGTGTTTAAATGTATCCAGCCGATATCGCTGGCGGATCTCGTTGCTACGATTACGATAAAACGCACTTTGTGCCACGTTCCCATTCCGGGAATAAGCGGATATGCGTCATAAGAGAAGGAGGAAATTGAATGCAAGGTTTTATGGAGGGCTGGTCGGGTTTTATGACCCGGCAAAATGCATGGATGCTTTATGTTGGGATGTTGACATTTTGGGGTAAGGATCCGGTCGCGATCATTTACGCTTCCGATGAGCGTGATTTTGAACCATACAATCTCGGGAGCCTGACGATCGATTTTGCCGAGGACTTCGATGGGGGAGCTTTTTTCATAAAAGTGGGGATCTACGGGTTCAACTTTGAGGCGGTTCCGAAGGGTTATTTTAAAGAGATGCCGTATTTTAATTTTAAGCCAAACCAGGTATTGGTTAGAAAATATGATGACCGCGGAGTCTATCTGGAATATTTTATATTCAAAAGAAGTTGATGAGCGGTCTTTAGAAAAACATGAAAACAAAGAGGGAGAAATGATCTTCCTCTATTTTTTTAACAGCAGTTTAATGTATCTCGTGCTACAAAACAATCAACAAAGAGTCGGCGGAGACTCTTGCCGGTAATCCTTCATAATGAGGCAATCCCGGCCCGCGCCGCATCTCTTTTCAATCAAAAAGCCGCCCGATGGGGTGGCTTTTTGGGTATGAAAGTAAAAAAAGATGAGGTATATGGGGTTACCAGCGTTGCCAGTAACCGACCCAATACTCCTCATCCGATCCCGGGACGAAGGTGCTTATCGGGGAATATTATTGTTATAATGAAAGATAACAATAAATTTTACATTTCGCATGGAAACCAAAAACGGGAACAACGGGACGGAATGGGCGGCGATGGCCGCCGAGGGGGTGCTGCGTGCCTTCGGAACTAATCTGCAGGGTTTGTCGCCAGCCGAAGCGAAATCGCGCCTTGAGAGGTACGGCAAAAATGAAATCGCGCCCGTCAAGGAAATTCATATCGTTTGGCAGTTCCTTTCGTATTTCAAAAATCCATTGATCATCATTCTGCTGGTCGCGGCGGCGATCTCGGCGTTCATGCGAGATGGGGCGAGCGCGGCGATCATCGCGGTGATGGCATTATGCAGCGCAATACTCGATTTTTTTGAGGAATACAGCGCGGGCAAGGCGGCCAAAAAACTAAAAGAAAAGGTTAAAAACACGGCCTGCGTCATTCGCGACGGAAAGCAAAAAGAAATAAATGTTTCCCTGATCGTGGCGGGCGACATAGTTTTCCTAAACGCGGGCGATATGATCCCGGCCGACGCGCGGGTGGTCAAGTCCGACGACCTTTTCGTCGACCAATCATCGCTGACCGGGGAATCGTATCCATGCGAGAAAAGCGACGGGGACGGCGTAGGTGGCGAGGTGGAGCGGCGGATGCTGTTTGCGGGCACAAGCGTGATCAGCGGCGAAGCGACCGCGGTCGTGGTGTGCACCGGCAGTGCCACGGAATTCGGCCAAGTGGCGCAAAGCTTAGCCAAACCCGAGCCGAAAAGCGAGTTTGAGATCGGTACCGCCAAATTTGGGATATTCATTGCCAAGATCGTGCTGTATTTGGTGTTGTTCATTTTCTTTTTCAATGTGTTGCGAAATTTGGGGAGCGGGGACCAGTTCCAATATCGGGTGGTGCAATCGTTTTTGTTTTCTATCGCCATCGCGGTGGGAGTGACTCCCGAACTTTTGCCGATGATCGTCTCGGTGACGATGGCGCGGGGATCGATCCGCATGTCGAAAAAAGGCGTTATTGTCAAAAAATTGAGCGCGATTCCAAGCTTTGGCAGTATGGATGTTTTATGTACCGATAAGACCGGCACGCTCACGGAAAATAAGATCGCGCTCCTGTCGTATGTGGATATCGACGGCAAGATCAGCAATGAGGTGCTGGCGGCGGCTTATACCAACAGCCATTTTGAATCGGGAATCGAAAATCCGCTTGACCAGGCGCTTCTTGATTTTAAAAAGCTTCCGGTTATGGGACAAAAAAAGATCGATGAAATCCCGTTTGATTTTGAGCGGCGGATCCTGAGTGTCATTGTCGCTGAGGGCAAGACGCACAGAATGATTTCCAAAGGTAGTCCGGAATCGCTTTTGGTAAAATGCGCGTTTGTGCGCCAGCAGGGGAAACGGTTTAAAATAAGTACTAAGGCGCGCGAGCAAGCGACCGAGTGTTATCATGATTTGAGCTCCCAGGGAAACCGTGTCCTGGCGGTGGCGCAAAAAACGATCCGCTCGCCCCAGGCGTCATATAATAAAAGCGACGAGGCGGGTTTGGAACTTTTGGGGTTTGTTTCGTTTTTGGATCCGGCAAAAAGGGGCGTGGGCCAGGTTATCGCCGGATTGCATGAAATCGGCATCGAGGTGAAGATCATCACCGGCGACAACGAATTGGTGACGCAAAAAGTTTGCCAGGATGTCGGTTTGGCGGTGAAAGGTGTTTTGACCGGAAAGGATATCGACCACTTAAATGACCAGGCGTTGCGGGTGCGGGCGGATAAGACCACGGTTTTTGCGAGATGTTCGCCGATCCAGAAAAACCGCGTCATTTCGGCATTGCGTTCCAAGGGGCGGGTGGTGAGCTATCTGGGGGACGGGATAAACGATGCGCCTTCGCTCAAGGCAGCCGATGTGGGGATATCGGTGAACAACGGGGTGGATGTGGCCAAGGAGGCGGCCGATATCGTGCTTACGCACAAGGACCTGGCGGTTTTAAAAGATGGCGTCATTGAAGGCCGCAAGGTTTTTGGTAACACGATGAAATACATCATGATGGGCATGAGTTCCAATTTCGGGAACATGTTCTCGGCCGCGGGCGCGGTGATGTTTTTGCCGTTCCTGCCGATGTTGCCGATCCAGATACTGCTCAATAATTTTTTATACGACGTTTCCCAGGTGACGATTCCGGCCGATAACGTTGACGATGACTGGCTGAAAAAACCGCACCGCTGGAATTTGGATTTTATCAAGAAATTTATGTATTTTTTTGGGCCGGTCAGTTCGATTTTCGATTTTATGACTTTTTTTGTGCTGTACAAAATGTTTGCTTCGTCGGAAGCCCTTTTCCAGACCGGCTGGTTCATGGAGTCGCTGGCCACCCAGGTTTTGGTGATCCATTTCATACGGACCCGCAAACTTCCGTTCGTTGAGAGCCGGGCGAGCAAATACCTTATGATAAGCACTCTTGCGTGCGTGGCCGTTGGCTGGATAATTCCCTTTACGGCCTTGGGCGGGTTTTTTAAACTGCAAGCACCTTCGTTTGCGATGATGGCGGTGATTATCGGTATCGTGGTTTGCTATCTGGCGGTAGTCGAGGCGGTGAAGAGACTGTTTTATCGCCGCTATTTCAAGATGATGTGATTTGGCGCAAATTATGCTATTAATATATTACTGGACGTGCCGACGACGGCCGTTATGTGCATTAAGTAAATAAAAAAACATGAAATGTCCAATATGTAATGTTGATTTGGTCATGTCGGATCGACAAGGCGTGGAAATCGATTACTGTCCGCAATGCCGTGGGGTTTGGCTTGACCGGGGAGAGCTCGATAAAATAATCGAGAGATCGGCTCCCGCGACCGTGCAAGCCCCGGCCGGGCAACCGGTAATGCAGGTTCCGCCGCAGCAAATGCCGCAACAGGCTTATCCGCCGCAGTATGGCCAGCAATATCCGCCGCAATATCCCGCCGGGCAAAACAGCGATTATTATCTCGACAAGCACGGCCAGCGGAAGCACAAGAAGAGCTTGTTGGGCGAAATATTTGACTTTTAATCCAAGCGGAAAGCCGTCCTTGATCCAGGGGTGGTTTTTTTCTTGACTTGCCCGGCGCCATGGTTCAAAATATAATAAAAGACAAACCCTATGGCAAAAGAAGCGGCGAAAAAAAAGGAAGAAAAATACATCTCTTTGAGCCAAGCGGCAAAATTCTGCAATTATTCGCAGGATTATCTTAATTTGCGCGCCCGACAAAAAAAACTAAAGGCGGTAAAAATGGGCCGCAATTGGGTGACGACACGGGAATGGCTCGACGAGTATTCGCGCCAAATGGAGGAGTTCAAGAACCTTACCATGCCCCGGGTCGAAAAGATTGCCGACGCGGGATTGAGCGAGCTTACAAGCGGGATCATATAATATTCAAACATTTAAGCATTTAAACATATAATCATTTAAACATTTAATCATTCCATTGTTGGACAATAAAAAGATTTATTATGGCAGAAACAATATTTTACATAACCGGTTCGATTTTTTTTACGCTCTCGATCGCGATGCTGGCGATTTTTATTATTTATACGTTTAAGATCCTGCAGGCGATCGTGGGCATTGGGACGGAGGTGAAGAATGCCGTGACCGAGGTAAAAATAAAGATCGCCACTTTTTCGGTTGGTATGGCCAGCGCGATCGCCATTCTTGAAAAGATCGTGGATTTTAAAAATAAGCATTCCCAAAAAAAAGAAGAGCCGATGCCCGAAGACGAACCACAGGGGGAGGCGCCGGTAAAAAAGATAAAGATCAGGAAGATTTTCGGATCTAATGATTGATAATTAGATTTAGCGGTATTATAAACAAAAAAACGCCAGGAAGGCGTTTTTTTGTAGCCGGTTTTATTGAACAAATCTTAATGCCCCGCGCGTTTAGCGGGGGCATTAAGATTTCCCCCCGCATCCTGCGGGGGGCGTCTGAAGCGAAGCTAAGGGCGGTTCAACGAAGATACCCCGTGGCGTAAGCCCCGGGGGCTTCATTTTAATTAGAGTCTTTTGGTATACTCGCCGGTTTCGGTGTTGATCTCGATTGTGTCGCCAACCTCCACGAATAACGGGACTTGGATGGTCGCGCCGGTTTCCATGACTGCGGCTTTGGTGCCCGCCTGGGCTCGGTTGCCCTTGACGCCCGGGGCCGCTTCCGTGACCTTGAGCTGGACTTTAATCGGCAAGGTGACGCTAATGACTTGCTCGTCGTACACCACGCCCTCGAGAATCATGTTCGGGACAAGGAATTTTGCGCCCGTGCCGATCTTTTCTTCGGCTAGTTCGAATCTCTTGGATGGGTCGTTGGCATAGCAAAAAATAAATTTGCCGCGATTACCGTAAACGAATTTTACCGAGGTTCTTTCGCTTTCGGTTTCCTCGAACGAGTCGCCTTTGTGGAACGTCCGGTCCAGGATCTTGCCGGTGATAAGGTTTTTAACTTTTGTGCGGATCACCGTGGCGTCCTGCGCTTTGATGATCTGCTGGAATTCCAATACTTCATGCGGCTGGCCGTCCAAAAGGAATTGGATGCCTTTGCGCAAATCAAAATAATTCAACATGTTTTTAAGAATTATACTTTCCAAATGTGTTCCCCGCCTTGGCGGGGCCGAAGGAGGCACTCCTTGGTAGGTTACTCCCGCTTTGCTAGGGAATTCTCGAAATCTGTAACTCTGAGGTAAGTTACAGATTCCAAAGATAATTTCCAATTTTCAATTTCCAATCCGCCGTTACGGCGGGGATTGCCGGTTTGAAAATTGGGAATTAATTAAATCGACAATTATTTTTACCTTATTTGGACGATTTAGTCAACGATGCGCCATTCGATCTTTTCCAATTTGTCGCAGTATTCGAGCCACTCGCCGCCGGGGGTGACGACGTACCATTTTTTGCGGTTTTCCGACCAGATCATCGGGTCGTTGCGATAAAAGGGTTTTTTGACGATTTCCTTGGGCTTTAAGCGGTCCAGCTCGGGCCACTTCTTAAATACGGTTTCGATGGTGTAGTCCAGCTTGCGCGAGATCGCCCAATCGGCAACTTTTTTGATTGCGATTTTTGCGTCTTGGACCGAACCGGCCAGCTCGATGAGCTGTTTTGCAGGCAGGGTAAAGCGAGAATAGACGATCTGGCGTTTGCGGGCGCTTTTTTTTAACTCTTCCAGGTTGACGCCCTTGGTTTCAAAGAAATAAGTGACGACCTGGCGGATGGCGGTTTCTTTTTTTAGTGTTTCCAGGCGTTTTATTTTGCCGGATTTAATGTATTCTTTTATTTTTTCTAGATTCTTAGCTCCCACGCCGGGAATGATGAAATTCTTTTTGATTTTGCTTTTTTGATAAATTTCGGCAATGTTGCCGTCAAAAGAATTCAAAACATCCGCAGTTTTTTTGTAGGCGCGGATCCGATACGGCTCGACTCCTTTTCCGCCGCCCTTGATTTCTAGCAGTCTTGCGATTTCCAGGAATTTTTCGGCGATTTCTTTGTTTTCCATGTTTTCAGGCTAATTCCTTTAAAATCTTGGCATAAAACGTTTTTGCGTCGGTAAGCTCCTTTTTGCCCTTGTCGGTTATTTCATAGACCCGGCGGCGCTCCGCGGTCTGGCTTTTGACGAACCCGTCCGCTTCCAGACGATAAAAAACCCGGTAGGGGGTTATCTTTCCCGGCCGAAAGCCGAATTTTTTTTCGATCAACGCGGGGATTTCCCAACCGTAGAGCGGCTGGTTTTTCAAAATAGCCAGGATATAGACCCAAAGGTTTTCCGTAGTGTTTGATTTTTCAAGGCGTTGCGATGGGAGCATGCTTGACGTGATATTTTACGGTGGTAAAATAGTTGTGAACCGTAAAATAATGGTTATACAGCTATAATAACAAAAAACATGGCAGAAACTCAACCAAGGAAGAAGATCCGCCTGGCAATCGCGGGTATCGGCAATTGCTGCTCCAGCCTGGTGCAGGGGATAAGCTACTATAAACTTATTGGCGCTGATGACGAACCGGTACCGGGATTGATGCATAATGTGATCGGGGGGTATGCTCCGCGCGATATCGAGATCGTGGCGGCGTTCGACGTGGATCGGCGCAAAGTGGGGCTGGATGTGGCCGAGGCGATTTTTACCAAACCGAATTGTACCAAAATATTCTGCAAGGATGTCCCGGAGACCGGGGTAAAAGTCCAAATGGGCCCGGTATTGGACGGTGTGGCTGACCACATGAAAGATTATCCCGAAGACCAAACTTTCTCGGTCGGGGACGCCAAACCGGTGGATGTGGCCGCGGAATTAAAGAAAGCCAAAGCCGATGTTTTGGTAAGTTATATGCCGGTAGGGTCGCAAAAGGCGGCCGAATACTACGCCCAGGCGGCCCTTGATGCAAATTGCGGGTTTGTGAATTGCATGCCGATATTTATCGTTTCGGACAAGGCCTGGGGCGAAAAATTCAAGGAAAAGAATATTCCCTGTATCGGCGATGACATCAAGTCCCAGCTTGGGGCCACGATCGTGCACCGGACGCTGACTAATTTGTTTGCCAAGCGGGGAGTGATCGTCGACCGTTCTTACCAGCTGAATTTCGGGGGCAATACGGACTTTTTGAACATGCTGAGCCGCGACCGTTTGAAATCCAAAAAAATTTCTAAGACCGAGAGTGTTGAGTCTCAGCTGGCGCAACGCTTGAGTTACGATAATCTGCATATAGGTCCCTCGGATTGGGTACCGTTTTTGAAGGATAACAAGATTTGTTTCATCCGCATGGAAGGGCGCAAGTTCGGGAACGTGCCGGTGGAAATCGAATTACGTTTGTCGGTCGAGGACTCGCCGAATTCCGCGGGGGTGGTGATTGACGCCCTGCGCATGGTAAAATTAGCCAAAGACCGGGGGATTGGCGGCCCGTTGCCGAGTTCATCATGCTTTTTTATGAAGCATCCGCCGGTGCAGTATACCGATTCGCAGGCCTACGATATGGTGGAGGAATTTATTGCCGGCAAGCGCGAACGCTAATTATAATCAAAATGCTAGACCTTCATCGAAACTGGTTTAAGGGTTTGGAAAGCAAAACCGCGGATATTTTCGCGGTTTTTGCGTTGGCTCCAAACCACTATACATTGCTGTCGATATTTTTCGCCATGGGTTGCGCCTACGAAATCTATGTTGGTAATTATTTGATAGCCCTGGGTTTATTTCTGGCGGCGGCTTTTTGCGACCTTATTGACGGCGCCGTGGCGCGTCGCAAAAACTTATCGACCAAGAAAGGCGCCTATTGGGATACGATCGCGGACCGCTACGTCGAGGCCATGCTTTTGTTCGGTCTGCTGTCGGTCGACCTTCCGGGATTTTATCTGTCGGCCTACGCCTGGATATTCCTGGCGTTGTTCGGTTCGACTATGACGACATATGCGAAAGCGGCGGCCAAGGAGAAGGGCTTGAGCGATACCGAATTGAAGGGCGGCCTGATGTCGCGCGCTGAGCGGTTGATTTTTTTGATCGCCATCCTGATTTTGCTGGGCTATTCGAAGATATGGGCGATGTCATTTATTGTGGTGCTGGCGGCGTTGAGCAATATTACCGCCATACAGCGGATATCAATGGCCTTACGCCGGAATTAACCGTCCCCCATAACAAAAAAACGCGCTGCGGCGCGTTTTTTTATCCCCTGATAATACTGACTCCCAGCCTTGTCCTTGGATTTGATTGATGACGGCCCTTAATAACCGCAAGTATTCCACCTCGGAAGGGATTGGAAGCTTTTTGTCTCGCCCCGACCGGATACAATACGCCCATTGGTGCGCATGCCGATAATAATGGCGCCGAACACCTTTTACGAGTAATATTATATTGATTCTTCGCTTCCTGCGGCGGTAGTTAAATCCGGAGATGCATATTTTCTGAATCGAAAATCATCAAAAAAATCCAGATAAAAATAACTATAGCCATCCTCAAAATCCCACGAATCCTGCCAATGGCGGATGTTCAAAGATAGAGTATTTTTGTCATAACCGGCGGGTATATTGATTCGATAAATATTCCAAACCCGTCCATCGCTGCCGGTTGCTTGAGATTCATAATTGTCTTGCGGCGTACAGCCTTCATTCTTTCCCCAGCTCCCGCAACGCATCAAGGAATAAGTGGAATTTCCGTTGCTAGCAATGATGGCCGCAATTCGCCATGCCCAGCGAGTTGCCGGCCAATTATTTCTGCCTCGACCAACATCAGTTAGTCTTACCCTGATGTAATCATTAAGAGCAAAAATTCGATAATTCGGTTCCGTATAAAACTCTTGAACGGCGTAACGGCCCGCATCATGGTTTATATAATCATTGCTTAGTAAATAGCTGTAAATACATTTAGACCCGTTGAAGTATCTTGAATTATCTATCTTTAAATCTTTGCCTTGAGCTGCTACGGTCCAATTTGTATTTTGCCAGTTACCATCCGCCCAAGTTGATCTGCCCTGCCGCCAATCCCAATATGTAATTGAGCTGAAAGAGGTTCCGGCTGCGTCTCTCTCGAAACTGTTCGCATCCGAAATAAACGTCGCGTCCAAATTACTTAAAGACGTCGCCGAAGAATAGCCATAATAAGCATAAATTGTTTTATTTCCGGTGCTAATTGAGGGAACTTTTATCCAAATTTTGGTGGCGGCGGTATTGCAGCCCGACTGTATCCAATGGCCTAGGTCCGTGGTTCCATTGGTGTTTCGAATTCTGATATCTCCACAATCGTTGCGCATTTTTCCCGCCGAAATTAGACTTGCGGTATTTATTGTGGCTAATACCTGATAATCGCCTTGAGCTGCTCCTGTTTTATTTGAGATGACTATCGGCATGCGATACGACCAACTGCAAGCGGCCAACGAAATATGACTCGGATAGTGGAGGCGGAATTGGGCCCATTCATTGGCGGTGTTTGTGGGCACCATTGTTGCCGGCCAGCCACCCGCATTGATGACGCGGCGACATTCACCCCACTCATTAATGGTCGTTGATTGCCCGGGGTTGGCCCGGTAGAGCTGGTTTGCTGCGGCGCTGTCGCAATACATGATCGCCGAAATAAATATCGCGCAAGTTAATATCTTTTTAAAAAATAACTGATTTGCCATAATTTTTTTAGTTCGTGTCGACCTATCTGTCCGGAGATAAATTTATAATTATAAATTCGTAACGCAACACTCCATTGTTCGGTCGGAAGGTAGTACGTCTAAATATTTTTTATTACCTCTTATTTTTTTTGTCGATCCAACTAATACCCGAATTTTGTTTGGGCCGTCGAGCTTGTATCGATCGCCGCCCCCCCCTTTTTTTTTGATACCGAACGGGTCGGCTCGGCCCCGGCCGGGATTGTGTTGCTAAAACCATTGGGCTAGCATAATCCATCCGTTTATTTCGCTGTTTTCCCAACATAACGCAATCCAAATAATAAAAAATTTGACTCGAAAACACAATATCTTTTATTGCGTCTATAAAATTACTGACCGATAATGCTTTCGTCGGGTGTCAAAGGTACTATATCTTTCGCGGAATTGACAGCATAAACAGAGTCGGCGATAAACTCCTGGCTATCCGCGGATTTTTTCCGTCCCACGATGGTAATATTGTCCGTTTCTTTGATCTCGGATAGAGATGCTTTCACTGTATCGCGGATTATTACGGTCGAGTCGGTAACAATGGCGCGGTAATCACTGCCGTTGCTGGTGATCGTGATCGAGCTGCCGTTATCAGCGATATCTTTTAGGGCTCCGCTTTGGCTATGGGGTAGTGAGTATTCTTCGGAAGAAGAAATTTTACGTTCAGGGGCGATTGCGTTTTTGGATGATTCTGCCGGTTCCCGATTGTCCGCCGGCATTTGTTCGGACGCGGACGATTCATTGGCCGGGATGGCGGTATCTTCGAGTAACAGACCGGTCTCGTCCGTTTGGCCTGGAGCCGATTGTTCTTCCGAGATAGGCATATCTTTTTCAGACGGTTTCTCGGTTTTATATTCGTTAGTTTGGCTGATCGCCGGATTTGAGGCAACGCGCCTTTTAATCATAAAATAATTGACGCCAAAAATAAGCACGGCGGTGGCGGTGGCGGTAATGATGAACCTTAGTAAGTAAGTTCTAAAAGTCATTTTATGTTAAATTTATAAAAACGCGCGGACTATTTGTATTTTATCGTTAATCCTGATTAGTGATCTTTGATTTTAATTTATCGATTTCTGATCTAAGGTCGGATATTTCTTTTTGTTGGTCCTTCACCGCCTCGATCAGCGGCGCAATCATTTTCCCGTAATCAACGGATTTTAAACCTGTTTCTTTATTTGTCGAAACGGCTTCTGGAAATATTTTCTCCACGTCCTGCGCGATCAAACCCATCGACGGTTTATGGTCTTTTTTCCAATCAAAATAAACCCCGTTCAGCTGTTGTATTTTACCGATGCTGTCGTCGACGGGACGGATGTTTGTTTTTAAATTTTCATCCGAGGAATAGTAAAACGCAGTTCCGCTAAAAGCGCCGGCGTTGGACACGCTCGCATTGACGCCGCTGGCCCCGTTTCCAAAATAAACACCCGAACCGGTAAAGTAATTCAAGTACATACCGCCGGCGGCATCGATGTGTAAACTGGAAGATCCATTGTAAATCCTGGCCCACCCGGACAATTTCACGTTGCCGTTGACCTCAAGTCTTTCCGCCGGTGATGCCGTGCCGATGCCGACGTTGCCGGCAATGATCCCGCCACCTCCCGGAGAGCTGCTTCCGCCGTAACCAACCGTGAGTCCGCCGTTGCTCCCAAGCAAGCCGGTATCCGTCCAAACACTTTTTGAATTATAAGTCCTGATCCAACTCGAATCGCTCATATACCAGCCGCCGCCGTATGATTCACTGTACCAGCCGGTCGATCCTTGGCTGCGGAACCAGTTATTGGTATAGATCGTCCCGAATTGCGGGTTTGCGTACGATCCGACGTTTTGGTTCAATCTGTTACTGATCCAGTCCCCGAGATAACCCAAGTAAACGTTGTCCCGGGTATAGAGCTCGTTTCCGTAGATGTAATTATTAGAATTTATCGTACCATTTACATCAACCTTATATGCCGGATTGGTCGTGCCGATGCCTAAATAGTGGTTGGAAGTAAGTGTATACATCAGCCAGCCCCAGTTTTCGTAATATATACCCCCATTACCCGATCCGTCGAACATCAGGTTGGGATTAGCCGTGGTGGTGCCTAAAAGTAGTCCGTAGTAACCGTTTTTTGCCGAGGTTAGGGCCATTGATCCGTATGTGGTTACAGGCGATTTAATGTCATAACCGTTTAAAGACAGGTAGCCGGAAGGATATAGGATCGCGTAGCCGCCGGCGCCTTCGCACCAGGAACCGACTTCGCAACCGGCGCCGACCCAGCTGGCGGATTTTAGCGCGTCGGAAAATTGGCCGCCTCCGGTAACATCCAGTTTAGCTCCCGGGTTGGCGGTGCCTATGCCGACATTTCCCGAATTGTTATTATAGATATTGTTGCCTGAGATGGTCCACGGCCCGCTAATGCTGCCCCAGGTGGTCCGGCAGTCGCTACTGATGCAAAATCCCTGGTCGCTCTGGACGTAGCCAGTCGCATGCAGGTCCATATTGTCCTGGTAGCTATATGCCTTCAACTCGCGACCGTTGATGCCGGAATCCAGCCGTAGTTGGCCCTCAGAGACTCCGCTGTTGTGGAATTGGATCCCCGATTTTTTCCCCGAGGCGGAAGTTGCTTCGGCTAAAGACAGCGTAAAGTCGCCGCTGCTGCAACATTCGCCTGCGCCGCCCCGGGAAATGTTCAACGCTCCGGCTTTTGTCTGTGTTCCCGATCCGGTGTTGAGCGGTGCGTTTACATTGCCGTTGGGGGCGTCGTCTCCCGGCTCGGTCCAGGCTAGGATTGAGCATCCGAGGACGAGAGATAAGGTGACGGCGCTGGCACCGACTGCCGCAGCTTTTATGTGAAAATGATTTTTCATGTAGTTTTATATGTTCGTTGTTAATTGTTGGTCGTTGCTTATGTTGGGAATACCGTTTTACCTCTCTATTAATATGATATCTTACATGGGCCACAAAACAAAGTTTTAAAATTTATTCCGAAGTAGACCGCATTGTTTTCCGGTTCGGTTCAAGCCAATATTTCATAGCTTGCACGTGCCATAACCGTAAATACTCCCACCGACAAAGCGATTGTTTTTGGAATATTCCATAATTTCATAGTGTTTTTTTGTAGCTTTAGTACAGTTTTTTAAAAAAGCTCGTCGCTGGCTTGGGGATCAGGTGAATTTTTCCGTCCGGAAGCGGTAAATCGCCAGTTTTTCCTGCGCCGGGTTTATCCTGCCTTTTTGGCAGGCTGCTGTCAGCTGTTGCTTGATCGTATCGATCCCTTCCAAACCGGGAAGCAACAGGCCGCGGCCGTTTGATTTTTCTCCGATGACCATTACGCCAAAAACTTTCGGGTCCAGGTCGGCTAGCGATGCGACCAGTTCGGGTTTTCCCAAAATATATACTTCGTATTTAAGGGCCGCAAGTTCGTCCTTTGCGACCGGTTCAAAGCGCAGATCGTTTGTGGCTGCATCGATCGCGTTATGAATGGTTTCCTGGGCGATATTTCCCCGGGCTGGGGCGTGGGTGCCGATGCATCCGCGCAGTTCGCCATCTTTGGTGATCGTCACAAAAACTCCAGCTCTTTTTTCCAGATATTCCCGGGGCATATCATTATCCGGGGAGATAGTTTTTCTTTCGGCGACAAATGCTTCTATCGCGAGTTTGGCGGTTGTGACGAGGGGGTGCATATATTGTGATTTCCCGAGATATCGGGAAAAACATATTATTATATTATACACAATATATTGTTGTGCAACAAAAAAAGAGATTACTCTCTTTTTTAGTGATTTTAAGTTTTTGGTTTTGATATTGCGAGCAGACCTGCAATAAAAATCATTTTATCTTGGCTGGCGGCCAAGGCTTGGTATGCTATTTGTTTAAGATCATGAGCATGCCGCTGTATTTTCCGTTTTTCTTGTCGTTGCCAATATCTGAATAATATTCATAAGTTACCGAATTTGAGGGCAAATTGTCGATTGATACCGGCATTGTTTTACCGGGCTCGATTGGCCCGGTTTTGATATCCAATTCATCGATATTAAATGAATGAGCCGTCACATCATCGTTGACTATCGCCAATTCCAATTTCTGGCGGTAATAAACTTGCATGCCGGAGGGTGCGAATCCCTCACTATTAATACTTATTAAATCGTTTTTTACCGTATCCGGTTTTAGTTCTTCGGGAATTTCTTGCGGGGTGTTCGAATCGGTAATTTGGGGCGCTGTTTGTTTGCTTGTCGCGTCTCGCGAAGTAAGGGTTTGGGACAAAGTATCCAATCTTACATACAGATAGGCTACGGCTCCGGTCAGCATCGCGATGGCGACAACTAACACGGGAATAATTTTTACGGAGTTCATTTTTTAAAATATTATTTATTTACCCGCATCCGGGGTTGGCTCGGATGTTGCGTCAAAACAAATACGGAATTTATTGTTCAATGCAATAAAGCGCCCTTGTCACCGCCGCGCAGTTTTCCCAGGGTAGAGTCGAATAGTAACCATAAGATTTGGATTGGCATTCTTTGAAATCGCCCGCGTGAGCCCATCTGCCGGAGGTGCTATTGGCGGCGCCGTACCAGGCGACTGCCGAAGTACTGCAAGTGTAACCTGCGCAACCGGTCCAATTTGATGTCCCATTAATGCATGATCCCCACCATCCGGTCCATTTGGTCGTGCATAGGCCGGAATTGGTTGCGGAAAGCAAAGTATAGCCACCCCCGCCATTTGGTTCGAATCCGGTCCAAACCGTTACGCCGGAAGAATTGCCAAATTCATTATAAATTTGGCTATTAAGATAATTCCCGCTGCCGTCGGCGCTGAAAAAGTCAGAGAATCCGGTCGCGATTTGTTTCCATCCGGAGGTGCTGCTGCAACTCCAGAATACCGAGCCGGATGGGACTATCGTGCTTATATCGCGTTTTCCCATATAAACCATTGCCTTGAAGGTTCCCCCAGTAAATCCGGCGGTGCCAGCCAGGTTTTGGCATTTTTCATCTGCAATCGTTTCGTCGCTGATTGTTCCTGTGAGCTTGGACGTATTGTACCAGGTGGTTACGAAGGTGGTTGCGTCGTAGATATCGCTGGTAACAAACATTCTTTTGTTCTTGATTGCTCCCGAAGCCGGCAAGGCGCCTCCCGAACATGGGTATGTTGACGGATTAAAAACGCAAGTGCTGCCCGAGCAGGTATAACCCGTGGCGCAGGTTCCGCAGGAACCGCCGCATCCGTTGCTCCCACAAGTCTTTCCCGAGCAATTCGGGGTGCAGCTGGAAACGCATTGTCCCGTGGAAGTATTGCAGATCATGCTGCCCGAACAGGTTCCGCAGGAACCGCCGCATCCGTTATCTCCGCAAGCTTTTCCGCTGCAATTGGGGGTGCACGCCAACAACAAGCAACTTGACCAACTATTACAGCAAGATCCATTTATACAAAGTTCTTGGCCCTGCACTTGTCCGGCGACATCAAGTTTTTTTGTTGGTGCGATTGTTCCGATACCGACATTTCCGGAAGTGCTCGCGAGGTTTAATCCTCCGGATTTAGTTTGCGTAGTTAAGCTGGTGGTTATCGGTGCATCAACGTTGTCGTCGGGTGGGTTTGCTCCCGGCTCAATCCAGGCCAATACGGTGCAACCGACAATGACACTGATAGCGATTGTGCTTAAAACCAGGCCGATATTGCTGTAAGTATTTTTCATATTTATCTTTTGAAGAGTTGATATTATTTTATTATCTCATTGGGTTGTTCGAAAGGCAAATGTTGCTACGAACCGCCTTGGTAGTTCATTTATTTTTAGACAAAAAAGAGGGGACAGCCCTCTTTTTTGTTTTTCGATACGTCAAGCTTCCTATATATTGTAATACAGGCTGAATTCGGATGATGTTGGCCGGGTGCGGATAAAATCGTATTCGGCGGTCTTTTTGTAATCGATCCACGACTTTATTAATTCTTCGGTGAATACGCCGCCGGCAAGAAGGTAGTTGTGGTCGTCTTTAAGCGCGGCCAGGCTATCCTGCAGCGAGTCCGGAACTTGAGGAATTGCCGCGCCTTCCTTATATATGTTGCCATTGGCGGGTTTACCCGGGTCGATTTTGCTTTTTATGCCATCCAAACCGGACATTAGCATTGCGGCAAATGCCAGGTACGGATTGCACGATGCGTCGGCTGGCCGGAATTCGATCCGTTTGGAAGCGGGGGAGTTGCTGTACATCGGGATGCGGATCGCGGCCGACCGGTTGCGGGCAGAATAGGCTAGGTTGGTCGGTGCCTCGAAACCCGGTACCAGGCGCTTATAGGAATTGGTGGTCGGGGCGCATAGCGCCATGAGCGACCGGCCGTGTTTGAGTAAGCCGCCAATAAACCAGAGCGCGGTTTGGCTTAAACCCGCATAACCTTGCGCGTCAGAAAATAGGGGAGTCCCGTCTTTCCAAAGCGAAATGTGCGTATGCATGCCTGAGCCGTTGTCGCCAAACAACGGTTTGGGCATAAATGTGGCAGTCTTATCGCATTGGCGCGCGACATTCTTTACCACATATTTGAACAGCATGATTTTATCGGCCTGACTTAGCAGGGAATCGTATTTAATGTCGATCTCGGCCTGGCCGGCGGTGGCAACTTCGTGGTGTTCTTTTTCAACTTCGATGCCGAGGCGTTTTAATTCGGTTACCATGGCGCGCCGGATATCGGCGGTCTGGTCGGCGGGCGCCATCGGGAAATAACCTTCCTTGTTGCGGATCTTGTATCCAAAACTACTCTCCTCTCCGTTTTTACTCCAATTGGCTTCGGCCGATTCGATTCGGTGGAACGCGCAATTTTGCTCCTCGCCGAATTCGATGCGGTCAAAGATAAAAAATTCCGCTTCCGGGCCGTAATATGCCGTGTCGGCGATTCCGCTTTTCTTTAAAAAAAGTTCGGCTTTTTTGGCGATCGACCGCGCGTCGTTGCCAAAGCGGGTTTTTATTATCGGGTCGCAAACGTCGCAGATCATACTGCCAATGGGTTGGACGCCAAAAGCATCGATCACAAAAGTTTCCGGGTCGGGGATAAGCACCATATCGCTGTCATCGATATCTTTGAACCCCCGTATTGAAGAACCGTCAAAGCCGATGCCTTCTTTTAAAATATCTTCATTGAACTGGTCTAGGGGCACCGTAAAGTGCTGCCAAGCTCCGGGCAGGTCGCAAAACTTAAGGTCGATCATTCCGATATTTTCTTTTTTGCAGATTTCGATAATGTTTTTGTGGTCCATATTATATAGTTGGTTAAAATCGATGCCAAATAATCGCCAATGATCAAACAAAAATCCCCGATTTTGGTTCGGAGACGCCGTTGTCTGTTTAGGCACTTCGTTGTGCTTTAAATAAATTTAGCGTATCTGCGCTGCTTAGTCAAACATTATTGAGGCATGCTATAATTAAAAAATAGTAACCTAATAAAATGAATAAAAAAACGCGGGACAGGGTGCTTATTGTTGCGATTCTGTTTTTGATATTGTCGGTTTCGTCGCTGGTGCGGGCCGCCGGATGCGACCGGGATAAATTGGCGGTAGTTTCGGCCTACCAAAAGGGAGGCGCGATCATGAATCTGCAGGCGTGCTTGATCGATTCAGGGTTCGATATTTCAGCCGGCGCGAGTGGTTATTACGGGGCGCAAACGATAAATGCCGTGAAAAACTTTTATGCTTCCTGGTACGGCGCCTGGGACGGGACGAAGATCGGGCCGCAGGGAATCGCGAACTTGAAAGGAGGTTTGAGCGGACAGATTGTTGCGGGCGGATCGGAAAATTTCAAGACTTTTTCTTCCACGACCGACTTTAAGGATTATTTCCAGAAGGCGATTCAGGAAACTGGTTACGGCTATGGTGGGACGCGCGATATGATGATGACGAATACGACGGTGAGTGGCGGTATGGGCGCGGCCGAATCAAGCGACCAGGCGAAAAGCATGCCGGCTCCCGTTGCCATCGGCAGTTCTGCGACAGTCGGCCGGGTTTCGGAAACCAATGTCCAAGTGGCGGGCATCGATGAACCCGACATTGTGAAAACCGATGGCAAAGATATATATTATTCGGGATCAAACCCGATTTACTGGTGGGGCTTCGGCGGCGGGATATCCGCCACCAGTAATGTGGCGCGGTGTTACGATTGCCAATTTTCGGATACCAAGGTCATCAAGAATTTGCCGGTAAGCGAAATGGCGGTCGAATCGGCCATTCAGAAGACCGGTGATTTGATTTTGTCGGGGGATATCCTAGCGATATTCGGTGATGGCGGCGTGACCGGTTACAATGTTTCGGATCCTAAAAAACCTGTCCAAAAATGGGTGATAAAACCCGAAGGCAATACTTCGATAATTGGTTCCCGGTTGCGTGACGGTAAAATATATATGGTGACTAAAACCGGCATCGGCACTTCCGATGTTTGCCCGATCCGGCCGCTTTCCATTGGCGGCGAGGGGGTTATTATTCCCTGTGGTGGAATATACCATCCGGAGCGGGTGTTGCCGGCCAATTCAACTTTCAGCGTGTTTGTGATCAACGCGGCGACCGGAGCAGTGGAAAACAAAACCTCGTTTGCCGGATTGGCGGGTTCTTCGGTGATCTATATGTCATCCGAAAATATGTATATTACTTACCCCGCGTACGAAAGCGAGTTTTCCGTGAAGGCAGGCGCGATCAAGGAAGGTATGCGGGATTTGGTGACCGCGGCGACGATCGACCAGGTTACCAGGCTTGAGGCTTACGACATCAGCTCGGCCGCTAAGGCCGTGGAATTGAATACGATTTTGGAAAATTATAAAAATGGGTTGAGCCAGGATGACCGCTTGAAGTTCGAGAATGAAATGCAAAACCGAATGGACAGCTATCGCAAGGCACACATTAGAGATTTGGATAAATCGATAGTGGCAAAAATTGCTTTGGGCGACTTGAAGTTTGCGGGAAGCGGTTCGGTTCCGGGGCAGCCGTTGAATCAATTTTCTCTGGACGAATACAATGGGAATCTCCGGATCGCCACCACGATCGGAGGTTCATGGTTCGTGCGCTCCGAAACGGCCAACGACGTTTACGTGCTGGATGGGCAAATGAATATTATCGGATCGGTGCGCGACTTGGGCAAAACCGAAAAAATATATTCGGCAAGATTCATCGGTGATAAGGGATATGTGGTAACCTTCCGCCAGACTGACCCCTTCTACGTGATCGATTTGGCCGATCCGCGAAACCCCAAGCTTGCTGGCGAATTGAAGATTCCCGGATACTCCGGCTATCTGCACCCGGTGACGGAAGATAAGATTATTGGTATCGGTATGGAAAATTCGACGGTCAAAATATCTTATTTTGATGTCAGCAATCCCGCTAATCCGGTGGAGATGGATAAATATTCGCTTAACGAATACTGGTCCGAGGCGGTCAACAACCACCATGCCTTCCTGATGGATGACCTTCACAAGGTATTTTTTATGCCGGGAAGCAACGGCGGCTACGTATTCTCATACGTAAACGACAAGCTTTCATTAAAGAAGGCGGTTAGCGATATGAGTCCCAAAAGGGCGGTTTATGTGAATGACTATCTCTATATCATCGGAGACAGCAAGATTTCCGTACTCAATGAAAATACTTGGGAAAAGATAAAGGAATTTTCGTTCTAGGGTTATACGCAAAAAAACCGCCTTCGGGGCGGTTTTTTGGTTGGAAAAAATTTTTAGTTAAGCCGATTTTTTGAATTCCGAGGATATTATTATCGCATTGGCGATCTCTTTCATGCCCAGGCGCTTGTCCATTGATTTTTTGTGCAGCAGTTTATGGGCTTCATCTTCGCCGATGGAAAACTCCCGCATTAAAATTCCCTTGGCTTTTTCGATGACTTTGCGGGTTTCGAGAGCCTCCTTTAAAGCTTCTTTTTCCGAGAAGAGCGAGGCATTTTCGATCGCGCCGCCGGTTGCCTTGGCGACAAGCTCAAATAGGGTGATCTCGTTTTTTGGATATTCCTTGGGCTTTGAATGTTGTACGTTAATCACGCCCATGACTTTATCTCGATAGATGATCGGTACCGACAAAAATCCTTCAAACCGGTCTTCGGGAAAACTATTGATAAATTTAAATCTACTGTCCAGATAAGCTTCCTTGGCGATCGCGACTGTTTTCTTATTTTGCGCCACCCAGCCGGTAATGCCTTCGGCAAGTTTTAATTTTATATTTCCAATCTCCAGCGGTTTTGGATTTAGCGACGCGCGCAATATCAAATCGTTGTTGTTGATCAGATATAAAAAGCATGAATCGGCTTTTGTGACGGAGCTGACGATTTTTACGATGCGCGACAAAACCTCTTTGAGGTCGAGGTTGTAGCTGATGGTTTCGATTATTTCGTGCAGGATCGCCAGCTCCTGTTTTTTGTTGATGGCCGAAGTCGTGATTTTTCGGCGGTTGTTTGTTTTAATCATTTTTGATTTTGGGCGCGACGGCCGCGCCATTGCCCATTTTAATCCATACTTTTAATAATTTCAATATAATTTTTTTTAATGTTTACGCTTTTTTGTGATGATACTTCTGCTTGCGAGATTGTTAATCTGTAATTTGATTGTTTAAGTTTTTCCAATGTAGCCGCGGGAATGCAGGAGATGAACGGTTCCTATTTTGCCGCGGTTTCATCGGCCGTGACAAGTCATCATGAAAATCCGTCATTAATTATGCCTTACTGATTTTTATGAAACACAAAATTCCGGGTGGGGCGAAGCCGGAACCCGTGGAGGTCATTTGTTTGATTCTGATGCCTCAATTGCGGATCACGAGCGGTTCTTTTTGGGTGAGGTCAATGATTGTTGAAGGTTTTGATTCCGGCAAATCGCCGGCATTGATAATAATGACGCCCGGTAATCCCGGCGCTTCTCGAAATTGGCCAATTACATCGTCGATTCTTGTCGATGCGGGCTGGCCGGAAATATTTGCTGACGTGCCGCAAAGAGGAATATTTAAAGTTTCCAAAAGCGAATTGATGAAATGGTTAAAGGGTATCCTTAACGCAATTGTGTTTCCGTTCGTTCCAAATATTTTCGCCTTCGGTTTTTTCTTTAAAATCGCAGTCACTTTTCCGGGCCATTTTTCTTCCAGAAATTTTTCCTGGCGCGCCGAAATCGTCGCATATTTTTTTGCCATGGTTATATTTTTTACGAATATCGGCAATGGTTTTGCGGCGGCGCGTCTTTTAATTAAATAAACTTTCTCTACCGCTTTTTCGTCAAGGGCGTTGGCAACCATCCCGTAAACGGTATCTGTTGGGACCACCAAGACGCCGCCGCGGCGGATTGCCTCGGCGGCGGATTCGACAATACTTTGTAAATTTTTTTGGGTTAGGGAAATTAATTCCATTATGGGAAAATTAAAATTTTATCGCGCTAAAGAGGATTTGTGATCATGTGTTTTATGCGCGCCATTTCACGTTCGATTACCGGGCCGTCGTAATCTCCTGAATGCGCGGTGCTGCCGCGGTACACCGGTTTTTTTTGGTCCAGATGTAGGTTGACCGCCAAATTGATTCCTTCCATTTTGGCGTAAGCATGGAACCTCGGAAAACCCTGCCGGGGCCGCACAAATGAATATTCGGTGGCGTCCCGTTCGTTATCCTCCCGCTGAAAATGATAACCGGCGTCACGCATGGTGTTATAAATATTGTTCTTCGCTGGTCCGGGAATAATGAATTTCATGTTGTTGCGGCAATTAATTGATTAGGCTGGCGACAAGATATCCGACTCCAAACGGCGCTTCATACGATAAAATTTTTGCGTGCCACTTTACGCGCGCGGCATCTAAAATTCCCAGGGTAAAGCAAATCGATCTCAGCCCGCATTCTCCCGCTTCCGGATATGACTCGTCGAGATGCAATATATCATTGATATTGCCAGTTCTCAATCCCTCGACCAATGCTTGGTCAAATTTGGCGCCGTCGGGATGCAGGCCGTACGGGCCGTCAACTTTGAGCCGGTGCGAAAGATCTCCCGACGCGACCAAAGAAATATTGTTTTTTTTGCCTTTCATTTCCGCAAAATAAAAATCTTTGCCAACCCGATAATGTTCCTCGGGGGAATCGTCCTGCGTCAAAAATGTTTCGATTTTCGGTGAAATACTTTTTGCCAAAAAAAATAACGGGACATTAAAACCCCAATCCGGATGCGGCGAAGAAATGACCAAAATTTCCGGAGAAATCTTTTTTAGTTTTTCCCCCAACGATTGCAAATTACTTATAGTTTGCGCCACAATTTTCCGGTCTGATTCCGATCCGACTTCCGGAATAATAATGGGCGGGTGCGGACTGATGCAGGCAAAGCTAATCATATATTTATTTTACCATCGATTGTCGAATCGTATAAACACAAAAACATAAAACTAAGATATTGATTTTTGGTTTTAATATTTTTCGGTTCATATTTTTTATCATCCTATAATGTCCAAATTTTGGCCACAATTAGAGTATTTACCGTCGCAGTCAAGTCTTTTGATGTGCATATCACTTCTTTCAATTATAAGAACTTCACAACTTGGGCAGTAGGTGTTTTCTGTATCCATTCCGGGGATATTGCCCGAGTAGATATACCTTAACCCGGCCGCCCTTCCTATATTATGGGCTTGGCGCAGAGTATTCGCAGACGTATTCGATATATGCTTAAGCTTCCATGAGATAATACCCGAGAATTTAGTAACATGCCAAGGTGTTTCAACTCCAAGTTCATTGGCAATAAATTTTGCGATGTTGGTTAGATTTTCTTCACTATCGTTTAGGGTGGGGATTATTAAGGTAGTAATTTCGATCCAGACGCCAAACTCCTTCATTTTTTTTGCGGGTGCCAAGTCGGGCGCAAGTCTGGCGCAAGTCGGGCGCCGCAATTCTTTTGGTAGAATTCGTCAGAAAAACTTTTGATGTCGATATTGTTTGCGTCCAAATAGGGTATTACCATCTCGGCGGATTCTTTGCTCATAAAGCCGTTGGAAACCCAAATATTTTTAAGTCCGGAAGCGCGGGCCAGCTTCATTGTGTTGAGGACGTATTCGGAAAAATCGTCGGTTCCACGTAGGTGTAGGATATGCTCGGAAGCTTGTTTTCTTGTGTGAGTTTGACCAAGGTTTGAGGAGGGAAGTTATCGCCCGGGATGTCCTTATGGCTTTTCGGGTATTGCGATATTTCCCAATTCTGGCAATTAGCGCACTTAAAGTTGCAGCCCACAGTGGCAAATGACAAAGTTTCTGTTCCCGGCAGAAAATGGAATAGAGGTTTCTTTTCGACGGGATCGATTTGCACGGCAATCGCTTTGCCGTAATTTAAGGCGTAAAGCGCGCCGCCAATGTTTTCACGCACTCCGCATATTCCGCGGTTGCCGGGCGGGATTTGGCAGTAGTGGGCACAATTTTTACAGCGCACCGAGCCGTCGCTATTTTTTTCGTAAAGGTAGGCTTCTTTTTTTGTTACCATAATGTTATTTTATAGAATTAGACTTGGTTTGATATGGATACTTTTCTTTTTATCGGATTTGGTTTAAATTTAAATTAATATTTTGTTAATCGCGGCGGTCTGGCGAAGGGTTATATCGAAATACCATGAATAATTTACACCGAATATTTATCGCCATAAATTTGACCGAGAAATTGAGGAACAGTTTGGGGGCGTTGCGGGATAAATGGCCCGAATTGCCGGCGCGGTGGGATAAGCCCGAGAATCTCCATGTAACTTTGTTTTTTTTGGGAAGCGTCAACGACCAGGAGGTGTGTGAAATTTGTTTAGCCGCGAATGAAGTGGGCAAACGCCATGATCCTTTTGACCTGACGCTGTACCGGATATCTTACGGACCTCCCAAAAAACATCCGGATGACGAAGACGAAGTCCGGCCATGGCGGCCGCGAATGGTGTGGGTGGGCGGCCGGGTTTCCGAGGAACTCGGGGCGCTGCAGAAAGACCTTGAGAGCGCGTTGTTCGAATTTGCCGGCGGAGATTATAGCGAGAGCGGCGGTTATGGTTTTTCTCCTCATATAACTTTGGCCCGCATCGATCAGACTGGATTGAAAAACATGGAAGCCGAAGAGATTCCGGTTATTGATGAGGAATTTGAAAGGACTTTCTTGGTGGAGTCGTTTGAGATCATGGAGAGCGAAATGAAACGGGGAGGCCCGGTCTATACGGTTTTGGAAAGTGTTAAATTAGGGGGCGAAAATTAACGCTTGTATGGAAAAAAAATATTTCAAAGTGCATTTTGTTGGCATTGGCGGTATCGGGATTTCCGCCTTGGCGCGTTATTACATAACGCAGGGTTGGAAAGTTTCCGGATCGGATATCGCGTTGTCGGATATCACCAAAGATTTGGAAGCTCTTGGCGCCGAGATCTACGCCGGTAGCCGCAGCTTGAAGGAAATTATGCCGTCTTTGGTGGTTTACAGCCCGGCGGTAAAGCAAGGCGACCCTGAACTTGAAGAGGCGCGGCGGCTGGATATCCGGGTGGCCAGCTATCCCCAGGCTCTGGGGGAGCTGACAAAAAAATGCAAAACGATCGCGGTCTCGGGCGCGCACGGGAAAAGCACAACCACGACGATGATCGCGCTGATGATGGTGGATGCCAAACTTGATCCGACGGTGATTGTCGGTACCAAAGTGCGGGAATTTGGCGACAGCAATTTCCGTCTCGGGAAATCGGAGAATCTGGTTATTGAAGCCTGCGAATACGACCGGTCGTTTTTGAATTATTGGCCGCAGGTTGCCGTGGTCACCAATATCGAAATGGATCACATGGAGTGTTACCGCGGCGAGGCGCGTCTGCTCGCGGCTTTCAAGGAATTTGTTAGCCACGTTCCGGTCATGGGGACCCTGGTGGCGTATGCCGGCGATAAAAATTCCGCGCGCATTGCCAAGGAAATTAAAAAAACCGGGGTTAATGTTTGCGAATATTCGCTGGCAAGCCCGGACGCAAAAAAGGTCCGCGGTCTGATGAAAATTCCCGGGGAGCACAATGTCGCCAACGCCTTGGCGGCGCTGGCTGTGGGGCGGTTGTTTAAAATTCCGGACAGCAAGATATTTGCGTCGCTGGCAAAATACAAAGGATCGTGGAGAAGGTTTGACGAAAGTACCGGCACGGTCAACGGCAAAAAGGTGACCTTGGTGTCGGATTACGGTCACCATCCCACGCAGATAAAACTTACGATGGAGGCGGCGCGCGCCAAGTGGCCCCAAAAAAAGATCATCTGTGTGTTCCAACCGCACCAGGCATACCGAACATATCTGCTTTTTGATGAATTTGTAAAAGCGCTAAAAAACTCACCGGCCGATTTGGTTATATTGGCCGATATTTACCAGGTTGCCAGTCGGGAAAGACCGTCAATTACAAAAAGGGTGAGTTCCAAAAAACTTGCCAAAGCCGTCGGCAAAAAAAACGTCGAGTATGTCGCGACCGGCCAAATCATGGAGCGCCTGGATAAGGAAGTTTCCGGAGGCGAAGTCGTGCTAGTGATGGGTGCGGGCAACATATACGATCTTTCAAAAAAGATTTCGGGGAAGAATTAAATTAATATCCTTATGAGCAATATCATTGATGCGTTCCTGGTGATTGGTTTTGTAGTGATATTTTTTCTCGCGGTTGTCCAATACCTTCCCACGATCCATAAAATCATGGAAGCACTTATTTGATAGCTATAACTTTTCAGCAGGTTAGCGTTTATTAATACATTAAACATGGGCGGCAATTATAACTGTTGAGTAATAAGTTCAATGGATAAATACAACAATCTTATATCAAGACAAATAGATATTGTCCCAGTGGAAACGCAAAAAAATATCAGAAATTGTAAGGTATTGTTATTGGGTTGTGGGCTCGGTAGCCAAATCGGTGTGTTGGCTGCTAGGACTGGTTTTGAAAATTTTATTCTAGTTGACGGGGACGATGTTGAAGAACACAATTTAAATAGGCAAGCGTTTGATCGCAGTCACATTGGAAAAAATAAGGCCGAGTCCCTCTCTTTATTAATTAAGGGGATAAATCCGGATGCGAATGTGGAATGCCGACCGTTTTTTTTAACTGATAAAATTACTGCTCGGGGAATGATTAATTCTGTCGATGTAGTCATAAACATGGTTGATCCCGGAGAAATAATGTATTTTATTAACGATTATTCACAGGATCGAGGCAAGCTGGTCGTTTTTCCGCTAAATGTAATGTGGGGATGTTATGTTATGTTTTTTACTCCCAACTCTAAGAAGTTGGTGGAAATATTGGGTGGTGAAAAAATCAAAGGGAATATTTTCTATATTGAATTTCTTAAAAAAACAATGGTCGTTTTGCCGTCGTCTGTCACCAATTTTTGCGAAAGCAATAAAAACGATTTCAACAAAATGGAATTCATGCCGCAATTGGGAGCGGCTTCATTTGTGAATGCCGCAATCGTTATCGCGGGGATCGTTAGGTGGGTTTCGGGGTATTCGATTGTGGAGTCTCCTTCGCCGGTTTTTGAAGATTTATTAAGCTTTCATATCGTGAGATGAGTATAAAATATTGGTTAAAATGTTTCTTTTTGTATTTTATATTTGTCATCAAATACCCTGATGTCAAATTCAAAGAAATATTTGAAGATTCAGAGTTGGTTAAAGCTTACCAGCTGATAGAAAAAATTTACGTTACGGAAAAGAAGTATATGCTACAAGGGGAAATCACTCGAGCGGATTTGGTTGATGAGTTCGAAGATGTTTCTATAAAAATAGGTGTTTTCAAGGGTGAAGAGATGATCGGTTTTGTAAGGATAATCAAGCCGACTAAGAAGGGGTTTTATGTTGATAAGGATTTTAATATTGTAATTTCCGATTCGATTCGGCATAAAGCCGGGGAGGTTTCGAGATTTTTGATCAAAGATTTATACCGGGATAAATTAATATCATTCTTTTTTTTCCATAAAGTTCATGAAATCAGCCACAAAAATAATATTGAATATTTAATTCTCGTTACTCCGGAAGGTTTGCGTAGGTATATTATCAATAAATTTTCATTATATTGTATCCCGTTGGAGCAGAAAAACCTTACAAAATCCCAACTCGAAGTAAGAAAAAAAATGGTCAATTATTATAAAATCGATAATCCCTCGCCCTATATTATTCCGCTGGATCAATTGTTTAAATTTTAGCTAATATATTATGATTCTGGGTTTATGGGAAAAAATAATAGTATTGATAATAGTCACCTTCGGCGGTTATTTGATTGCGGCGGCTCTTCGCAAGGGGCCCACGAAAAGAGAAAATCAATTTTTCGCCTTATTTTCAACCTCATTGCTGCTTTGGATAGTGAGCGCGTTTTTTTCTGAGGTATTCAAAGAGCCTGGAGCACAGATATTTTTTAGCCGCCTTACTTTTTTAGGAGTTTTGTTATCTCATTATTTTATATTCTATTTCTCGATCAATTTTCCTAAGCGCAGAATATTGCCGAAGCTAATAAGTTTCTTACTTACAACCATTGCGGTAGTTTTTTTTGCGCTTGATGTGTTTAGCGGCAGCATAATTAGCGGGATTTCACAAACTCAATGGGGGTTTGACCTAGTTTTTGGGTCGGCGTATTATTTTTTGATCGGATTTTGCATAATGTTGGAGTTATGGACTTTCGTGGAATTTCTAACAAGTTTAAGGGGTGCCTCAAAAGTTGAAAGAAGCCAGTTAAAATATATTTTTTGGGGTGTCGGAATTTTTTTTGGCATTACCATTTTGGTTAATGTCATAATTAGAGCGCTTGTCGGATCGGATATCTATTATAGGTTTGGCAATTATTCCGGAATTTTTTTGGTTGTTTTTTCGGCGGTTGCGGTAATACAACATCACTTGTTTGATATTAAGCTGATTATCGCCGAAATACTGGTTGCGATTCTGGAAATAATTCTTCTTATATTGCCGTTTTCAATGCCAACTACTGCATTGAGGGTTTTGACGGTAATAATTTTCTTGTTATTTACCTTTTTTAGTTTTTATTTATTAAAGGCTATAGAAAACGAGGGTAAAAGGAGCGAAGAGGCGGAGTTTACGGCGATGAGGGAGCGGGCGATGCGGCGTGAGGCTGAAGAATTGGCGAATAACTTGAAGAACTTGAATCAGGCGAAGTCTCAATTTTTGCTTTCGACCCAGCATCATTTGCGCAGTCCGCTGACGGTGGTCCAGGGGTATTTGAGTCTGATTAGCGAGGGGACTTACGGAAAGATCCCGAATATCGTCAAGGCAAAGATCGATGTGTCGCTGGATACGACGCAAAAATTGATAAATCTGGTCAATGAGATGCTGGATGTGGCTCATTTTCAGATGAATAAGGGATCGGTAGATAAACAGTCTACCGATATCGCGGAATTGGTGAGCGGTATTATCGACGATTTGGAGCCCAATGCCCAGGCAAAAAAAATCTATTTGCATTTCAATAAATTGGCGGAAAAGTTTCCCTTGGTCGCCGTTGATTCTCGCGGCATCCGGGAGGCGATCTATAACATTACGGATAATGCCATCAAATACACGCGGGAGGGCGGGGTAACGGTGCTATTGGCGGTTGTGGGTGAAAAGCTGAGGCTTTCCGTAGTCGATACCGGCATCGGGATGAATGACTTTGATCGCCGCAATTTATTCAACCGGACGTTTGAAAGGGGCGCAAGGGCCAAGGAGGTTAATGTGACCGGCAAGGGCATTGGTCTTTACCTGGCGGGGCAGATGATCATTAACAACAACGGAACTATTCACGTAGGATCCGCGGGCCGGGGCAAGGGTTCGACATTCATCATCGAATTGCCGGTTATCGAAACGGTTTTAACAAATCCCGCGACAGAAGCGGTACCCAAACCTCCGGCGAGGCCATGATTTTTGGTGTCACCTGGTGGCGGGGGTTTATTTTTGGGTCGGCTCGTGCTAATTTAATTTCTATTGAAAACAGATTATATGGAAACTTTACCTATTCATTACAACGCCAAGGAAACCGAGAAAAAGATTTACGATTCCTGGGAAAATAAGGGATATTTTAATCCTGATAAACTGAAGAACCGGTCGAAAAAGGTATTTTCGATTGTTTTGCCGCCGCCCAACGTTACTGGTACCCTGCACATGGGGCATGCCCTGAATATTACGATGCAGGACGCCCTGATCCGCTATCATCGCATGAAAGGAGATACGACTGTTTGGATACCGGGAACTGACCATGCCGGTATTGGTTTGCAAAGCACGTTGGAAAAGAAACTGCGCAAGGACGGCATCAGTCGATTTGATCTTGGCCGGGAAAAATTTATTGAAAAAGCTTGGGAGTGGCGCGAACAATATGGAAACAATATTTTAAACCAGATTCGTTCGATGGGCGCTTCCTGTGATTGGTCGCGGGTGAAATTCACGATGGACCCGGATTACGTTGATGCCGTCGAGACTGCTTTCATCCATTATTTTGACCGGGGTTGGGTTTATCGCGGCGAACGCGTGGTCAATTGGTGTCCGCGGTGCGGAACCTCGATTTCCGACTTGGAAGTTGATTTTTCCGATGAAGCTTCCAAGCTGTGGTACTTAAAATATCCGTTGGCGCAAAACGAGCAGGAATATGTGACCGTGGCGACAACCCGTCCCGAAACGATGCTGGGCGACACCGCCGTTGCCGTAAATCCCAAAGACGCCCGCTACAAAGACCTGGTCGGCCAATCAGTAATTTTGCCGATAGCCAACCGCAAGATACCGGTCGTTGCCGATAAAGCGATCGAAATCGAATTTGGTACTGGTGCGGTAAAGGTGACGCCGGCGCATGATTTAAATGATTGGCAAATCGGCCAGCGGCATAAACTGCCGTTGATTTCGGTAATCAATGAAAGAGGCAAAATGAACGATTCTGTCCCCGAGGCCTATCGCGGATTGAAAGCGGTGGAGGCGCGGGAAAAGATTGTTGCTGATTTGGCGGCTTTAGGTTTGGTGGAAAAAATCGTTGATTATAGCCATCAGGTGCCCAAGTGCTCACGATGTTCAGCCGCGATCCAATTAATCCCATCCAAGCAGTGGTTCATGAAGATGGACGAGCTTGCCGGAAAAGCTTTAAAGGCGGGCAAAGAGGGCAAGATAAAATTCCATCCCAAGCGTTGGGAAAAAACTTATTACGCTTGGCTGGAAGAACCGCGCGATTGGTGTATTTCACGCCAACTTTGGTGGGGGCAGCGATTGCCGGTTTGGTTTTGCGAGACCGAAAAGGACAAATACTTTGCTTCGAAGGTTTCACCGAAGATATGTCCGATATGTCAAAAATGCGAGCCAAAACAGTCCGAAGATGTATTCGATACCTGGTTTTCCTCCGCATTATGGCCCATGGCAGTATTCGGGTGGCCTAAAAATACTCCGGATCTTAAAAAATTTTTCCCAACCTCGGTTTTAGCTACTGGTCGAGATATTATTAATATTTGGGTGTCGCGTATGGCTTTTTCGGGTTTGGAATTTATGAAAAAGGCGCCGTTTTCCTCGGTGGTCATTAATGCGATGGTACTGACCAAGGATGGCCGCCGCATGTCTAAATCATTGGGAACTGGAATCGACCCGATGATGTTGATCGAAAAATTTGGCACTGATGCCACGCGCTTCGGTTTAGCATGGCAGATTACAGAGTCGCAGGATATGCATTTTAACGAGGACAATATGGTTTCCGGCGGCAAATTTTGCAATAAGATTTGGAACGCGGCCCGATTCTGTCTTTACCAACTGGGGGAAAGCAAAAAAACATATTCCGCGACTTTAAGGCCGCTGCCGGCGACCAAGGCCGATCGGGCGATTTTGGCAAGCTTGGCAAAGATTGCCAAATCAACCGAAAAACGGATCAATAAATATGAATTCGGCCATGCAACACGCGAACTTTATGAATTTTTTTGGCATGAATTCTGCGATATCTATATCGAGGCGGCCAAATTGCAGATAAAGGAACCCCAAAAATCCAAGGAAGCTGAAAGTACCAAAGCGATTTTAATTTATGTTTTGGCAAATCTTTTGAAGCTGATGCACCCGCTCATGCCTTTCATAACGGAGGAAATTTACGGGTCACTGCCGTTAAAGAAGAATACCGATCTGATAGTTGAATCCTGGCCCAAAATTTAGTAAGCTGAATTATTATCGAAAAACCGCGTCCGCAACGTTTTGCGTTGCGGATTTGCGCGACTAAACTCATGGAAAAAGAACAAAAAGAGCTTCCCCGGACAATGATCGCCGACTTGCCCGCGGCGGTGGGCAAGCAGGTGCGTATTTGCGGCTGGGTGCAGACGATGCGGACTCACGGCAAGATAATGTTTTTCGATATGCGCGATCGCAGCGGTATCGTGCAAACAGTTTTCATACCTAAAAATCCGGATTTTGCGGTTGCCAAGGAAGCGCGTTCCGAATGGGCGGTGAGCATCGTGGGCACGGTCAGCGACCGTCCGGCGGCGATGGTCAACGACCAGATTCCGACGGGGAAGATCGAGCTTTTTGCCGAGGGGATCGACGCACTCTCAAGGTCGGAAACCTTACCGATCACGATTGACACCGATGGGTTTGATATCGGCGAGGAGAAACGGTTGAAATACCGTTATTTGGATTTGCGCCGCGCGCGGTTGCATAAGAATCTGGTCTTCCGCCATAAACTGAACAATTTCATCCGCCAATTTTTAACACAAAAGGAATTTGTCGAAATTGATACGCCCTACATGACCAAATCGACGCCGGAAGGCGCCCGCGATTATCTGGTGCCGGCGCGCTTGGAGGCGGGCAAATTCTACGCTTTGGCGCAGAGTCCCCAGCAATACAAACAATTATTGATGGCCGGAGGCATGGAGCGCTATTTTCAAATTGCGCGCTGTTTTCGCGACGAGGATACCCGGGGCGATCGCCAGCCGGAATTTACACAGCTTGATTTGGAAATGAGTTTTGTGGAACAGGAAGAGGTGATCCGGCTCAACGAGGAAATGCTGATCGCATTGGTAAAGGAGTTGGCTCCGGAAAAACGGATCCAACAAGTACCTTTCCCGCGGATTTCTTATCAAGAGGCGCAGTCAAAGTACCAAACCGACCGGCCGGATATGCGCGAGGATAAAAACGATCCGAATTTGTTGGCGTTTTGCTGGGTAATCGATTTTCCTTTTTTTGAAAAGACCCCGGAAGGCGGCTGGACATTTACCCATAATCCGTTTTCGGCGCCTAAGCCGGAATTTGTCGATGACTTGCTGGCCAAGAGCAATATTTCTAACATTTTAACCACACAATATGATATTGTGTTGAATGGTTGGGAGGTTGGTGGGGGAAGCATTCGCAACCATCGTGCTGAGGCGTTACAATCGGTTTTTGAGATCATGGGGTTTGAGCTGGAGCGCGTGAAGCGTAATTTTGGCCACATGCTGGAAGCATTTTCTTATGGTACGCCGCCGCACGGCGGGATCGCTTGGGGGTTAGACCGCCTGATCATGATTTTGGAAAACGAACCCAACATCCGGGAAACCATGGCCTTTCCCAAGACGGGCGACGGCCGCGACTTAATGATGGATGCGCCCTCTGACGTGGATGCTTCGCAATTGAAAGAGTTAAATATTGCCGTCGTTAAGAAAGAAAACGTAAAAAAGCCGAATTGACAATGGTGAACAGATTCCACAAATATAAGTTGCCAAAGAAAAATGATCCCCGGGGCGGCCGCGAAATTTTTCGCCGCTTATTCTTTTTTGTTTTTGGCATAACTATGAGCGGAGCGATGTGCCTGACGGTGAATGGCGCGCAATTCGGGTTGGAAAATTATATGTATGCCCAGATCGTTGAGCCGACGGAAGAAATCAAGTTTGTCGAGGTAGCTAAGGTTGCCGAGCCGGAATTGGACCTTGAAGCAAAAGCGGCTTATTCGCTCCGGATCGGAGTTACCGGTCGGGAAAAAGTCATCTATCGGGAAAACGAAGAAAGTATTTATCCGATCGCGTCCCTGACCAAACTTATGACGGCAACGGTGGTTTTTGAGCATCCGGATTACTATGCCTTTGACCGGCAAGTGGTGATCAGCGATATGGCGGCGGCACAGTATGACGTTCCGGTTTTTGGGAATTTAATGGCAGGAGAGAGTTATACCGTGGGCCAATTGCTGAATTTGATGCTTTTTTACTCCAGCAATGACGCAGCCTGGGCGCTAGCGGAAGTTATGGGAATCGATCAATTTACCGCCGAAATGAATTCCAAGGGGCAAGAATTGGGATTTATCGGGGCGGAGTTTTATAATCCGCACGGTTTGGATCTTGAGAACGGTTCGACCAACCACGCCAGCGCTTCGGATTTGATGGTGTTGGTCAAATATATTATTGAGAGCCATCCCGAAATTATGGATTATTCGATCAAGCCCGGCCCATACATGACCGAAAATGGAATTTTTGACCTTAATTTTTGGGATGGCAATTCTCTTGTCGGCGGCAAGACCGGTTTTACGGAAAAAGCGGGTGGGTGCATGATGGTAGTTTTCAAAGATGGCGCCGGCCGCAAATACATAAATGTGATGTTGGGGGCAACGACTCCGGAGAGTCGCGTGGAGCAAATGCAAAAACTGATAAATTTTGCCAACAATTCCGGCCAGTCTCTGGCGCAGGGAAAATAACTCTAATTATGACACTATTCACTTTCAACATCATCAGGATGCTGGTGCTCACCGCTTTGACGGCCTTGGTTGCTTTTTTGGCGGCGCCCGCGCTCATTAAATTTCTACACGGGATAAAGTTTTGGAAAAAGAACGCGCGCCACAAGGCGATTACCGGTGAAGAAGCAACGGTTTTTCTTTCCTTGCATAAAGAGCGCGAAACTACGGTACCTCGCGGCGGTGGTTTATTGATTTGGGTTTCGGTGCTTGCGGTGACGCTTGCGGTTTGGGGGATTACCAGTATTCCGGCGGTTGCCTGGGAAAGTTTGGGGATGTCGCGGCCTTGGTGGTTCGCGCTTTTGGGATTTTTTACCCGCGAAGAAGTTTGGTTGCCGATGTTTACTCTCGTGGTCGGGTCTTTGGTGGGGATACTTGACGATGTTTTGACGGTCTACGGCAAAGGGAGGTATATTGGCGGCGGCATCAGTTTTAAGATTCGCTTGATGATTGTGGCGCTCATCGGATTGGTTGGCGGCTGGTGGTTCTATTACAAGCTGGGGTATGCCACCATGCATATCCCGATGATATTTAATTTTCCGGTCGGTATCGATATCCCCATTGGCGAGATATTTGGGATTCCGCTTTATATATTGCTTTTTATTGCGGTAATGCTGGCCTCGTGGGCCGGGGGAGTCATCGACGGGCTGGATGGATTGGCCGGGGGAGCGTTTGCTTCAATTTTTGCGGCATTTGCGTTGATCGCTTTTTCCCAGGGGATGGTAGATCTGGCGACTTTTTGCATGATAATTTGCGGGGCGCTATTTGCATTCTTGTGGTTTAATATTCCACCTGCTAAGTTTTATATGGGGGAGACCGGGGTCCTTGGGCTCACCTCGACCATGACGGTAGTGGCCTTCTTAACCGATTCGGTGGTGGTTCTGCCGATAATTGCGGGGCTTTTGGTAATGGAGGCCGGCTCGGTGATCATCCAGCTGGTTTACAAGAAAATCAGGAAGAAAAAACTTTGGCTGTCCACGCCGATCCATCACCATTTTGAGGCGATCGGCTGGCCGGCGCACCAGGTTACGATGCGTTTCTGGATATTGGGGATAATTTTTGCGTCGCTGGGCGTGGCAATCCGGTTGATCGGACAATAATTTTTAAAAAGAGAAGACCGGGGTAACGTAACCGGTCTTTTTGAAAAATGGAACTGGAATATCTGCAAAAAAAATATCCGGAATTTATTTACGAAAATTGCCGCTGGAGAGTCGAGGGCGACAGACTTTTGTTTGATTTTAAATTCCTAATGGGGGATATCGAGTTTGCGCCAAGCATCGCGGTCCGCGGGGTGGATTTGGCGCGTATCGATGCTCTGGGGGCGGAGGTGGTTTCAAACCTGGCTTTTAATATCGGCCTGGCTGAAATCCCGTCATACTGGAAGGCTGCCTGTTCGCCGCGGATCGTGGTTAAGGCCGGGTATTTGGACGGCGGCCAAGTTAAATTTTGGCGCGACCTGATTGCCAATATGGGGCAATTTTTTTACGAAAATAATTTAGAGTTCATTGTTCCTGAGATTGCAGTCATGGCGCCCAAGGCAGGGGGATTAGGATTGTTTACGGCGGGTCTTGCGGAGCGGTTTTTGGTACCGCTGGGTGGCGGCAAGGATTCGTTGGTGACCCTGGAAGTTATCCGGTCATATCTCGCTGGAAAAGAGGCGCAAAAGGAGCAATTAGGAGACAAACTTATAACATTTACGCTTAACGCGAATGCCGCGTTGAAGAATGTTGCGGCCGCAACCCAAGAAAAAAACATTTTTGTGGAGCGCCAGATCGACCCGCGTTTGATTGAATTGAACCGGCAGGGATATTTTAATGGCCATACGCCATTTTCTTCAATTTTGTCGATAATGGGAGTGGCCCTTGCGATAATTTTTGATTGCCGTACGGTGGCAATTTCGCAGGAGCAAAGTTCCAACGAAGGTAATGTTGTTTATCGCGGCCGCCGGGTAAATCACCAATATTCCAAAACTTTTGAATTCGAAAATAAATTCCGGGATTATTCCAAGAAATATTTAGCCAAGAGTGTCGAATATTACAGTTTTTTGCGGCCTTTGTTTGAATTGCAGATCGCCATGATTTTTGCGCGTTATCCGCAATATTTTTCAACATTTTTAAGTTGCAACAGGGCATTTACGATTAAAAACGTCCAAAGCGGCGCCAATGCCGGATGGTGCGGCACTTGTCCCAAATGCCTGTCGATATTTTCAATGATCTATCCGTTTGTCGGAGCCGCGGCCGCGAGCCGTATTTTTGGCCAGGATTTGTTTAAAAACGCGGCACTAATGTCACTGATGCGGGAATTACTGGGCCAGACGGATTGTAAACCTTTTGAGTGCGTTGGAACGCTTAAAGAAACGCGGGCGGCGTTTTATTTATCGCTGCTTCGCGCCGAAAAAGAAGAGTTTGCCGGATTGCCGGTATTACTTCATATTTTCAAGGACGAATATTTAGGGCAATATCGCGATATAAAAAAGGAAAGCCAAAAGATTTTAACCGCCTGGAACAATCAAAATAATTTGCCCAAAGACCAGCAAATTGAGCTTAAGAATGCTTTAAAATCCAGTGGGGCCGCTATAGCTCAAAATAAATGGTTAGTGAAATTTTAGAATTCTTTTTTAGGTTTTCCGTACCTTTTTGTGTGTTATTTAATTTATTCTGTAGCCGCAAAATTGTTTTTTGTAACTGGAACGG
>Ga0172381_10000699_pt1 | contig 40953 bp, 37 predicted proteins | sample Leawel6488metaG_FD_119754 | JGI IMG/M metagenome (GOLD analysis project Ga0172381, IMG submission 119754) | Leachate microbial communities from a municipal landfill in Southern Ontario, Canada - Leachate well 64-88 metaG | ecosystem: Engineered > Solid waste > Landfill > Unclassified | place... | reverse complement strand
TATACCCAAAATGTTATATTATAGGCTTTTGTTATCAATCCATACTGGCAGCTTGGGCATAAAACTGCCCCGGCACCATATATTTCTATTTCTTCTTTCATGTTTTCTTCTCCAGTAGGCTCATAATTAACCTCATTGCCAAAAGTTATTCAACAACTATACAATAGGATACAAATTGATAGTATCCATGGGATTAGAACCAAAATGGTTGTGGTGTGGTTTTTCATATAATTTGAACGTTATCCCTTAACCTTACTTGACAAGCCATAAGGTATTTCATGATCTGTTCCGATGTATCGATGTTCAATGCTTCTTCTGGCGAATTGGCCTCAACATCGGCGTAACTGTGGTAATAGATTCTAAATCTCATTTAATCAACGCTCCAGTCAAATTCATTGTCGCAGTTGTGACAGATGAAGTGGATGTAACCAGATCCACAGCTGGTGTCTTCTAGGTTCTCATCTTCTCCGCAATAAGGACATGTTAATCTAATCATATGCATCCTAGTCTTCTTAACGATGCTATCCCTGCCTTTGCCACTATTATGTGGTCTAGCAGTTCTATTCCAATAATCTTACCAGCATTGACAATCTGCTTGGTAACTTCTATGTCTGCACTGCTTGGTGTGAGACAGTTGCTTGGGTGATTATGCACAATAATTATGCTGTGTGCATTATCCATTATTGCTTCCCGGAATACCTCACGTGGGTGGACCAATGAATGATTCATCAATCCTTTGGTAATGATTCTGCACCTGATAACCTTTGAATCAGCACCAAGAGTCAGTACCAAGACGTGCTCCTGTTTTTGTCCAGATATCCTGGATACCTGCTTATATGCCAGGATATCTTCAGGAGATACAATAGTTCTCCTGCTGTCTGCCGTGTATTCTGACCTTACGGCTTCATACACAGCCTTACAGATGTTTTCCATTTCTTTTCTTCTCCAGTGGATAGGATTGATTACCTATCCAGATCCGGGAAAAATAGAAGGAGGATTATAGAGATTTAGCCCACTTCAGCAATGCAGTATAGTTATTGCCATATCTATGATCTATATTATCAGACAGACCGTATGAATCGCAGACTTCAAGTAATAATAGTTGATCCTTCATCACTTCTTTAATTGGCTCTCCACACGTCTTTGATGCATTAGACACACCTGTATACGATAAAGATGACAAATCTATGTTTCTTACTATAACTAAGTATTTGCTGTTTGATATGTTATCACAGCAATCTTGCATATTACAAAATTCAATGATCGTGTAACATGAACATCCATCGTATCTATACCATTTTCCGCCATAGTCCTTCCAGTTCACGTCTCCTGTTAGAAACTTGAATTTTTCCATTTCTTTTCTCCATACCCTAGATGCTTACTCTAGGGATGGAATCCTCTATCCGGATTGAACCGACTTCTAAAAAGTAGAGGGTTATTCTCTCATCAGATATCGATTCATTTCAGTGTCTTCAGTTCCATCATCATACTGGACCATTGCCCAGTAATGCTCCCAATCCTTGCCATATCTAGATCTTATAACTTTACCATGAAGACCGCATTTAGGAGAGCGTGTGTATTGGTTTACAACTCTCGTTCCAATCTTAATCATCTGCTTTTACCATCCTTGGCTTTCTTGATGCCGCCGGACTATGCTTCTGCTCAATCTTGATTATCATAATCAAGAATTCTAATGATGCAAAGACGGTCACCGGCGGGACCACATACATACACATGGTAAGTGGATTCTGGGTATACCAGACACTTGCCACATTGAATGCAGTCGATGCTGCTGTAGTTGCTACCACAATAGCCCACGGGAATATGGTATTCTCCTTGAGCATACTGAACCTGATAACAGTGAGGCAACCAATCACCATTAACAAGTCAAGACATAGAGGCCACAGATAGGATAGATATGATAATCCGTGTTCTAGCCCCATTATTACCAGGCTGCTGTAAGACAGGGTGAATGCAGCAATACACACTGCAATCAGTCCTACAGTGACTACATCAGCAATTCTCTTGCTGGATTTCGTTAGTTTCATTTCTTTTCCTCTAGGGATAACAGAATGTTCTGTTACCCAATCTAGGGAATTAATGTCTTAAAAAAGTTAGATTTCATTCCTAGCACTTTGGATCAATGCTTCTACATTGATCGATAATGCTATGGTCTTAATTTTCTCACAATCTTTTCGGATTGTTTTCATAGTCTTGACAGACAGTCTTGTGTTACCGAACGCTTCAGTCTTTGTGAGTAGATTCTCACAATATCTGATGTCATTGACTATACTGTCTATTGTAATAACTCCAAGGAGATCACCACTGTTTTTCCTAGTTGTTCTCTGTCTAGATACAACTGATAATACGTGATTCTCCAGGGTATCACACAGTGCAATAGTTGTTTCTGCCAGATCTAATCCAACATTGATCTGATTTTCTAGATCGATGTGGTATTCAGTCAGAAATTCTACTGCCTTTGCAAGGTCGTCCTTTGAGACCTTAACTGAATTGAGTTCTGCTGCCATTTCTTTCTCCATCCAAGTTACTGCCTGGTGCAGGCATATCAGTCATACATGGGCTGACATGCTATCTGCCCGTTAAAAAATTAGAGTGATAAGGTCTACATTGTATAAAACTTATCAATTACTTTCCATGCTTTCCTTCTATTGCCGTGTTTTGTATAGAATTCTACCAAGTCGATTGAATGACCGATAAATTCTTTAAACCTATCATTTTCTGGTAGCAAAGCGTACATATTCCGTAGATATGCAACCTCTGTTTCTAGTTTTCTTCTCATTACTTCTCCAAAAATAAGGGTTAGTAATCGTCTTCTTCACAAAGACGACGATCTCTTTCTACTTCATAGCAATGGTCCTCATAACCGGACCAAAAGATGTCTAATATCTCTCCATCAGACATCCTTTCGTATTCTTCTCGCTTTTCGTCGGTATCTGCATTATCTGCAAGATACTCTCGATACTCGTCTACATTGCAGTTAATCGTTTACTTCACCTCAAGCTGTTGTCTTGCATACTCAAGTGCAATCTTTGCGTTGTCAATCTTACTCTTGAAGTCAGCAATATCACTGATATCACCGTGTATGTCCATACTTCCCCCTTTACCAGGAGTGCCAATCATAAGCACATCCTGTTGCTTGACAAGTGTGGATTGTGATCCATGCACCTGTATTTCTCGGTCTTCCATTTTCTTCTCCAGGGACATCAGTCTAGCATGCTGATGTCCTATCTGTGTTAAAAATGGGTTGATTTAACCCATTTGCCTTCTATTACAAAGTCTAATGAGTGCTGTTCTACTATCTTCTCTATAGTAAGATGGATGCCATTGTATGACACCACATCTGCAAGCTTAAGCCTTCTTGAGGCTTCCTTGATTGTTACAGGCTTAACAAGCACTATATCGTTGAGCTTCTTTGAAATGCTGTATTCTACATACTGTTGCTTCACAGCAAGTTTGCTATGAAACTTGACTGCTGCTTTCTTTGAGGATACAATCATATACCCCTTCAAGTTTCCATTCATTTCTTTCTTTTCTCCAGGGATAGCAGGTTGTCATCTGCTACCCTATCTGGGTTAAAAAGGATTAGATGTTAGGCACAAAGTGCCTTCCATCTATGCTGCACCCTAATGGGTGTGTGCATGTCATTAGACCCGCCGCACAGCAACCAGTGCTTTTGCCGCAGTGATACCCACACGATCTTGTGTCGTACGCCGGCCCATGCCAGTAACACATAAAACATGGGTTCGTAAATTTATCACCGCATGGTGCTACATACACCATGTCGAACTTCTTTTCTGTTTTCATTTATTTTTCTCCAGGCATGACAGATTGATTCTGCCATGCTATCTGGGAAACGATGAGAGTTAGGTGTGTACTAACTCCCTGACTATTTTACCCACAGTGCGATACTGTAGGTAAACGTCTAGCCAGGTGTTACCCTGACAGTATTCTACCTTCTTGCCACCGTTAAACATCTCTATGGTTACTCTCCACACAGAGGTGCTACATGATGCTAAGTAAGCATCTAAAACCAACTGCTTCATTTAATCAGCCCAATACATCCCACCCATAATGCTATGTTCATCAATACCATGTTGAGTGCAAATAACCACTCAATCTTAAGATTGTATTCTCGTCTTGTCATGTTGTTCTCCAGTGATACTCTGGCTATATGAATGGAAGAAAAAAAGCATCTATATAGCCTCATAATATCACAAATCATCCTCACCTTCTACCCGGATAAAAAAAAATTTCACTAAATCTACCAATTATTATAAAAAACAAAACATATATATCGTTATTATATATTGCAGTCGAGTTTATCACCTATCTTACCCACATTATGTTATGGGATGTAAAAAGCCGAAAAGGCCGAAGAAATAATTTCTTGATATTATCACTATTTTTGCCGGGGTTTCGTTACGCAATCATTATAATGCTGGACATCCATACATTCGTGTATGACGTTCAAATACGGCAATAGTTACATGGGGATAACTGACGTGTCTATTGAGACCAGAGCGAGAGAACCATGGACTTTGAAGTTTGGTGGTGCAATTAGACCGGAGTTTATGGAGTTATTGCGGAATGAATTAATTCCGGACGGTGTCCATCCTGCATATTCTGTGAGTAGATTTCATGTTCCTAAAGGTAGATTTTCAAGTATATTTATGGATTTTATTCCCCAAAATTATGCGACTTTTTACCTAGAGAGGGAAATATTATATCAAAACCTTATACTATTAGGCAAAAGTATTGATTTTCCAAGAGATCATGTCATGCCAGTTCTTGCTCCAGGATATTATACTTCTGTCGTTATAAATGGCAACAAATGTGAGGCAAAACACATGTCAATATTATTTGATCAGATCGGCAACATTGGCGCTGATGCCATTGCAACGATGGGAACAATCTGTATTACTGGGGGCGACCTTGTGGAATTTGACGGAGAGATCCCCTTAACCATAGACCTAAAATTTGTAGACAATTCGCGTTCCAACATTGCATTTGTGGTATCCAAACGGAACAAATATACCACCGGTGGCGTAATATCCCGAATTGTGTATAATATTGTCAGGATTGAAAACATTTCGCGTGTAGTTTAAATCAATTATCTGCAATTATCTGCAAAGTTTGCAGGTTGCTTATTTTTTATCCCGATACAACATTTGTCAATATTGCATGGTAATGGTTTTCTTTGTAAGCGAAATCATTCATGAGACTCCCAATGTATTTTGGCAGTTGCGTGGTGTGTCGGGTTGCGTTATTTAAACATTGAACCACAAATACTGTCTCATGCCATATGATGAGAACTGTCCATTGTGTCGAAGTCCTATCCAGGCGGATGCATGGAGCAGGCTTATTTTATCGAATGAAAAGTCTTCTATGGAATGTGCTAAAGAATTTGACATATCTGTGGAAGAAGTAAATGAACACATATACAAACATTCATCTGGATTGGATGCCGACGGCGACCCTAATACACCAGAACATCTAAAGAATAAGCTGCTTAGATTTTCTCATATTTGTGAGATCTGGATGGATGAAATGATAGTGAGTAAGGAACTAGATCCGTCGAAGTTAGACAAGGTGCTTAAACTGATGGATGTAATTGAGAAGCAACTGGTGTCCAGGGCACAAATAGCAGGCATAATTAAGAAAGATGCTCCACAAATACAGATAACAAATGTCCAAAATAATATTGATAATTTGACTAATGTTATTATGATGAAATTATGTCCGGAATGCAAGAAAATTGCAATTGCTGAAATGGAAGGGTTTGTATACGGAGAACAGAAACTTCTGGCGTGATAGGTCTTGACAAAATCCAAAAAAGAGTTTAATGAGTTTAAGATAAAGCCCGGGGAGACTTTAGACGGGAAAGATCTGATCCGGTTTAAGTTGGATTTGATTAAGGGGAAATCAGATCCGGTTTGGGCGGTCCAAAATATTTTGGGATTTGGAGATCTGTTCCCCTGGCAGGAAGAATACCTGAGATTGTTTTACCGGAATATTTATGATGCCAGCTTAATGCCGATAAGAGATGCATATCTATCAGCGGGCCAGCGTAGTGGAAAAACTATGTGGGCTGCAATGATTGGGTCATATGACTTTTTTAACGTGGTGACTATTCCAGAACCACAAAAGTTCTTAGGGGTTAAAAATTCACAGAAGCTTTTTGCCACCTGCATGAGTACCAGCGGGAAGCTTGCGGAGGATGGAATTTATGCGCACATGCTAAATGCCATTGAAGCAAGCGAATGGATGAATCAGTGGTTTGACATAAGATCTGTGACCTCTCCTATACCCCAAATCAGTGTTGATGATAAACAAGTGTATGCCCAGGTATTAGGTTCCTGGATGAATACAGCAGTTGGCAGGACCAACTTCTTCGTATTGCTGGACGAAATAGATTATTTTGAGGAATCTACTTCTAAACGGTCTGGAATGGAGGTATATTCCAGGATGACAAAATCCAGGGACACCTTAAGAGAATGGGGGCATCTGGTTGCAATTTCGTCTCCAAAGTCTATATCCGGTCCAATTTTGTCATTGGTAAGAGTAGCACAAAAACGTATTGAGGAATTTGGCATAAATGGAACCGACACAATTGGATTTAATAAGCCCGTATGGGAACTAAATCCAGATCCGTTCTTTTCATTCCCGGAATTATGTAAGCGATATGCCCATGATATGATTGCGATGTGGAGAGACTTTGGATGCAAACCCGAAATGGCAGGTGGCATGCAGTTTCCTGAAGGCATATTCATGGATGAGACCCTGACTAACATATTAAAGGAAAAGGTCCGTCCGAAGTTTCAATACCCCCATGTCATGTACATAGATCCGGCTGCAAGATCAGATAAATTTGGGATATCCGTTGGCTGTAGGGTGCCATTTAAAGGAATGGTGGTAGACGGCACAACATATTTTAAGAAGAAAACGGGCGACCCGTTTATCATGCCGTCTGATGTCTGGGACTTTATAAATGAAGCAATCCCAAGATGTAATGTCCGATACTTTTGCTTTGATACCTGGATGTTCACTGAAATCCTGGAGCGAGTCTGGAAAAAGCATGGAATTAAGCCAGAACAGCATTTCGTGACTAAATCCGATTATGATACCTGGAGGTCCTATCAAAGCCCTAACGCACCACACCCGAAGCGATTGTGCTACGATAAAGAACTAAAGGACGAAGCCGATCAGCTCATAGTTAAGGAAGGCAAACGCTGACATGTGGTAGATCATGCCTGGAACCAGTATAAAGATCAGTCGGATACTGTGGCAGGCGTCTGCTGGTTCCTAACGAATTTTGAGGTCGAATCAACTGTAGTGCCGTATATCGGGCTTCAAATAATTTAAAAGAGATTGACAGGGGACCACTCTTATAGACCCTGTCTATACAGAGTAAGTTGGGTTGATATTTAAGTTGATTGATTTGAATCCTGGAGCAACTTGTGTCTTGAATGTAGATTCGCCGCGAATCATTAGGTAATAAGAATAGAACACAAATCAGCCACTAATTGCGCAAATGATCTTGCTTAAACAGAAGAAAGGAAATTGATTTCTCCTGCTTGGTTTGTTTGTGGAAATAAGTATAAGATGTCTTGTAACTTAAGGGTTGCTAAATTATCTCAACGGTTACGATTGTGCTCCAACATCTATATCAGTTCTTGTGTTTAATATTTGGATATGGGACTGATTAAACATATACGAGAGGTGTTTTCGGGATTTGCAAGGGTTAGACAGGCACCTGGTGGAAGTGTGGGTGCCAGAATGCAATCCAATTCTTTTGTAAATTTTGTAATTAATTTGTTTTCTGATTGGGATACGAAACAAGAAGAAGAAATTTTCCAGGATATGTATTGCTATGATGATGCTGTAGGAGGTGGGATAGATAGAGTTTCCACGATGTGTGGACAGGCATTTATAGGGTTTGAAGCATGTTCGAATGAAGAAATGTTTACTGATGGACCTCCACCGGATAAGAAAAAGTTAGATGAGATGGTTAGAAGAGCAAATTATCTCAAAATTAAGAATGATTTGTCTTCGGTTGCAGCTACATACGGTGGGGTGCTGTCGATGTATGGATTACTGGTGCTTCACGAAGATCCAGGAACGTATGATATCGATATTTTGCCAAATAGTTTGATTACGTTTCTTGATTATGAAAGCAGAATAACAACTCCTCCTACCGATATAAAGAAACAGGTTATTACAAAGGCAAATATAGTTTGTGTCAATGAACCGGTGCCAGACTTAATGGACAAATATCCGGTGTCTGAATGCTATATTGTTAAGATGCGGGATATTCCGTTATGGGCAAAAGATAGATTATGCAGGCTGACATATGGATTGTATCCGGTTAGTCCATTGCAGCGTGCTATTATTCCAGTTTGGCAAAAATCAATTATTATTGCCATTGATGCAATGTGGAGATGGGCAAATGTTCCCAGGGATCACCATAAGTTGAATTCTGAGATGTTTAGCCTGGATAAATTTCCTGGGTCTGATATGGTCAGCGTTGTGGATCAGTCGATAAAGGCAGCAGATAAGGTTATAAAAGCATATGCTGCTGAAGTTAGTGCAAAGGCACCTGATCAGGGATATGTTACATTAGATACAGTGACTATTGAGCCGTTGGAGCATGCAAACGCCGGATATATGGCACCAAATGATTTGTTGACACAGATCTCTGATCAGGTATGGGGTGCAATTGCGATACCTAAGAGCATTGTTACTGGGGTTTCCGGCAATAGTTATGCTAGTGAGCTTACCATTGCAAACTACACCAACACTATGATTTTGCATTTGGCTGGAAGGGCAACAATACCAATACTGGAAAATATGAAAAAAAGGCTTCAGTCATATAACAAAGGGTATCCTGTTGATTATTTAAAGGTTAAATTGGAGTTTAAGCTTGCTACAACTGAGTTGGATGAGATTAAGAGAGGTGCTGCAATGGCATCTACAAATTGTTATACGATCGATGAATGTAGGAATGAGACCGGACATTCACATTTAGATCCAAAGGATTATGATAAGATGCCTGGTGCTGTAAATGCGGCAAGTAGTATGAAGAATGAGATGAACTATCCGGATACACCACAGAGTGCAAATCAGAGACCTACTGTTGCAGGTATGAGCAAGGCTGAAAAGTCTGTCAGCGCAACGTAATTACCCATTTCTTTTTTATCATGGAAATTTCATAGCCTAATTATGGTATTCCAGTGGAAACAGGAAGACGTTTTGCTTTCTGAAGGCGATGTTGTCAAAGCTGGTACTTGGCACGGAAACAATGTCGTTGATAATAAGCCATATGTCTCTACTTTCACTAATTCTGATGTAAGGAAGATCTATGACAGAATTCCAAAGGGATTAATTCCGATTTATGTAGATCTGCATGGCAGGAGAGGAGATCGGAGTGAACCCGATGGATATGCAATGAGCTTTGGAATATCAGAAGACAGCAGTAAAATTGCCCATAAAGGATTTGTGTATAATTTGGATGCGCAAAAGGCAATTGTAAGCGGGGATAACGAGTGCTCTCCAGAATTTAGTACATTAATTGATTCAAAAGGAAATGCTGATAGAACTCTTACTGCACTTTGTTATATTCCCAATTCTGCGATGAAAAATGATGTGAATTTTATGTTCGAAAAATTTGAAGAAGCTCCAGAAAAAGGGGCAGACAAGACAGATGGAAATGCTGGAAATATTTCCGGACAAGATCAGAAAAAGGAGCCTGGAAATGATGCTAAGGATAAGTTTGCCGGGTTGTTCGACGGGGGAAAGAAGGCAGAACAAGCACCGGTAGAGGTAGATTATAATAAGATTGTTAGTATGACAATAGATGCATTAAAGCCGTTTCTTACCGCTGGAGGGAATACTACTCCTGGTGTTTCTGATGGTGGTAAGAAGGAGGAATCTAAAGGCGGTGATAATGTAGATAAGAAGACTATAAAGCAAGATGGGGGTTCTGATCCGGGAGTAGATGCTTTAAAAAGCAGACTTGATGAACAGGGCGCCATGCTTGATGGTATGATGGACGAAAAGATCGAGGCCCTTGTAAATCAGATTAAAGGGTTTGGTGTGTCCGATCCAATGTCATTGATTCCGGCTGGAGCTTCGAAGAAGGGCACTATTGAGTTTCTGACCAAAACAAAGGATCTTAGACTGGATTTGATCAAGTTAAACGGTGTTCCACAGAATCTTGGTGGTGGTGAATCTTCGAAAGCTTCTAGGATGGAATTTGAGAAAACTATGACAGAACTTGGGTTTGGAGACAAACATTATACGGAAATGTTTCCGGAAATGTATCAGTGAGGTTGTAAATTATGGTGATGCCAATAAGCAACGATCAGCAGATCAGTACTGGTGGAACTCTGCAAGATGCTCCAAGGAGGATGTATTTTGTAGACTCTGCTGTGTATTGGCCTGGAACAGCAGTGACGTTTAAAACAAGCGAGGTTGATGAAAACGGAGATCCTTATGTGACACTTGCAGATAAAAATGATGTGCCTGTGGGGTTTGCATATCTGTCTACGGTAGATCCGAGGATACCATATGAATATCAGACTTCGAGTAGTTATCAGAGCGATGTCCCATGTTCTGTAAATAGATATGAAAGGGGGCAGAGAATATCAGTTCCGCTTTGTGCCGGACATGCAGCAATTGCGATAGGAGAAAAAGTTGCAATTTATGCAAACGGTGAGCATGATAAACTGTCTGCTGTTTCTGGTGCAACCTGGTCTATTGGGTATGCATTGAGGGCGATTGATGCAAACACTGATAGCTTGGGGACTGCTGGACTTGATGCTGACTTTATGCTTATCTGGGTTGATGTCCAGAAGGAGAGCTAATTATGGTGCTTAAATTTGGTGCGTTAACTTCTGATAAGGACGCAATGAAAAAAGACATTGTTAAGCGGATTTTATATACCGAAGCTGAAACAATGCTTGAAATGGGCAGAGCTGTTGTAGTTCAGGGAATAGATCAGCTGAGTTATGGGATGACATTTCCCACGGTTGAGAGGCTTGATCCTCAACAGGTAACAGAAGGAACAATTGCTGATTACCAGAAACTTAGCTGGGCAGAGTTTTATGGGAGCATGAAAAAGTTCCAGGATATCATTCTGACGACTGATGAAGCAAATGCCAGAAACCAGATGAATATCCAGATGCCATATACCATGACTGCAATTGCAAGAGGTCTGGCATGGGCAAAAGATAAGGAGATAAAGACCGTTGTAAAAGCTGCTGCTGGAAAGACGGTTAGTGTGTCTGCTTATTGGGATGACCCGGTTTCGAGCAACTTGCCTAAGGATATTGCTGAAGCTATGGCATTTGCTCTTTCGACTACCTATATGAATGTGGTTGATTTAAAAGGTGGAATATTGTTTTATCCTGCTGAGCTTTGGGCATTTATGAATCAGCCTGCAAGACCAAACGAATATACCATGCTTGGTATGAGTCCTATTGAATGGGTTCAGCAGAAATATGGAGTCACATTTATTCCAACCAGGCAACTTGACGCAGAAGCAATGTTGGTATTTCCAGGACAGTGGACTGCACTTCATATGATATATATGGGTGGAGATATTCCGCTTGTTGAGTATGCAAGAGAGTACGGAACCGGTAACAAGTTCTATGTAACTCAGATGTACTCGACTCTTGCTATGCCGAATAGCACTACTGATAGACTTAAGAATAACCGGATTATTTTGTTAAGTGGCGTATGTCAGACTAGAGCTACAAGAGCATCTAGTTAAGGAGGGATCCATTATGGATCTCTCTATTATAGTCGATCGGGTTATTGATAATTTACATGGAATAACTCAGTCATATCTTGATGAAAAATTTGTAAGGAATGACGCCAGAAGAGCTTATTCATTTGTAAACTTTTATCTGCCTGCTGATTCTGATGCTACTGATGATCAGGTTTATGATGCAGTTGAAGCATTAACTACGTTTTATTCATATGTTACATGGACAACATTGGTAGAACCAGAATTGGGATATTTACCTGCTGCAAACATGAACAAAGCAGCGATGTTGAGATCTACGGCAAAAGGTATGATTCAGATGTTGACGTCATTTCCGCTTACAGATGAGTTAACTATTGATATGAAAGTGATGTCTAAACGAACGGTATGTTGTTTTGGACTCACAAAATCTGTTGCTGATCCGATATGACAGAAATACTTAAGGTGTATGAATATGGGAATCCGGGGTTATTGGGTAGCGTGGACTATGATGATTATAGATTGGCACTTTTAATGGCCGGAGATAATCTGATATTTTTTTGGAACAACCGGGTAAAATATTATTTTAGACGGAGTGAAAATCAAAGTCTGTTTAAGAAAGGATCTAAATTTAAGCTGGTGTCGCCATCTAAATCGTCTGTGCTTCAGAATGCATTGTTGAAGCCTACAATAAACGCTAGAAATATGGGGATATTGGGGTTAAAAAATGTTGTGAAGAAAAATCCAAATGGGACTTACGTTCAGCTTATTAAGGCGTTGTCTCATGGTGTTCCTGGAAGAGATGGGATGCATTATGATCCATTTTCTGGGGTTATGGAAAAAGGTGGAAAATGGAAAGGATTTAGCGCGGAGTATTGGAGACGATGGGATACTGTATTTACGAATAGGTGTATGGAGGAGAGCGATAGGATTGCAGGGTATGTTGCGGATATAAAGGGAGCTGGTTATGAGGATAAGGAAGGACATGCATTTAGCAATTCTGGTGAGGTTGTTAAGGCATATCTGAATAGAGGAGTGGAAAGTACAAGATCACTTACACGGTTTTAAGTATGGAAGAAAATGTTGACGAGTATAAGAGTTTGATTGGAAAGTGTCTTAAGGACTTAGGATATAAGATATTTTATTCAAAGAAGGATAGTATGGCACCAAACGAGTGTGCCATATATTATACGGATGTAGATCTTGAACTTGAAACTACGGAGGACTATATTCAGTGGAACACACTGGTTATACAATGGGAGGAGAAAATAGATACAAATCTTAGGCTCCAGGTAAGGAGAATGGTGGAAAATGTTGAGATGACCGTTAAGTTAAGCGGAGTGCTTCATGTATCTAGCTTTATGTTTGGGAAAGTAAAAATAATAGATTTAGGAACATCGTATAGATCCGTAATGACTGTATCGTTTAGGGAATTAGTAAGTCATGGGTGAAAATAAATGACAGATAGATTGGTTGCAATTGCAATAAATTCTACTTCTGATTATGGAGTAACCACCATCGGAACTGATATCGCCGGAACTTATTATAAGTTCAGGGGTAGTGCTGATACTGATGGGGTGAACAGGACTCCTATATCAGAAGAGAACATGGATACTATGGCACCGGGTGAAATAGACGGTGGTGGATATGCTGTTACCGGTAATATTGATGGAACACTTAGGACTGATCCTGGGACTCTTAATCTGATTAGTTGTTTCATGGGGGTTCAAGCTAGTGGAACAACCGCCGGTACTTATTATATGACGAATATCCCGCTTACCACATGCACGTTGCTTGTGTATGATGAGCAGGCAAATGATAATGCCGGGGTTGCCACATATTATACCGGTGTCGGGATGACGTCCATGGAAATAAGCTGTAAGGTAGAAGATTACGCCAAGCTTAAGTTTGCATGGATTGGAAGACGGGCTATAACAGTTCATGGGGCATTATCGGCTGCACCAACGGAACCAACCTGGACAAGTTTTCCGATGTCAGTATATTATAATGCAGTGTTGACATTTGGAGGAACTGTCTTACAGACCAAAGGAATTACTGTTAAGGCTGAGAGAAAATATGCTCAGGATTACAGGTTCTTGGGGTCACAGTTTTTGCAGGGCTTGTATATTAACGGTATGAGCAACCTTTCAGGAACTATGGATATTGGAGCTGGTGAATGGGATCTCGTAAGTCAGATCATTAATGGGTCCTCAATTGGCGGTGCTCTCGATTCAGGTCATACGGAGTTTGATGGTAGTCTGGCAAACACGATGGCCTCTGGAGAATTGAAGTTGAAGTTCTATAGGCCGGCTGGTAGCGGTGCGACAAATGGACTGCTTTTGACTGTTACGATAGCTAAATGTGTTGTTACTGATTTTAACCGGAGTGTCCAGAACCGGAATATGTGGGAAAAGACCGTGAATTGGAAAGCTGCACTACCTACAAGTGCTGATTTCAGTATTACTGTGGCAGCAGTAACATAATTACTTTTTTTCGATATATTGATATCCAGGTAATATCATTATATCTTATGGGTTTTGATAAAGAATCTGGACAGATTATCGAATGCAAAGATAATATTATGAAGGTACTTATTCCATCCACTGGAAACGTATATAAGATCCAGTAGCCTGTTGGGAATCTTGCACCTGATCATTTTATTTTGATGTCTAAAGGAGTTCCTATGGACATGCAGTTTGAGGATGAGAGAGTTCCAAAATATGAATATCCCAGGGATGAAAACGGAGATATTATCGAAGGAGCAGAGAGAATTCCAGTATTTAAGACAAATGAAGATGGGACGTTTAAGATTGATGAAGATGGAGATCCCATTCCGGTGATGACAAAGGTTAGAACGCCTAGGTGGTCTGATGCAAACTGGAGAAATTTATTCGAGGCATTTAAAGCATGGTGCGAAAATATACTGAATAAACCGGGTGCCGTGGTTGTAGAAGGACTACCGTTTGATAAGATGCCTCCTGCTGACATGTTTGGGATTTTTATGGCGCTATACAACAGGTGTAATAGTGGCGTTACGCCCTTTCGGTTACTTGTCGGTGATGGCGTCTAAAGAGAAAGGACAAGAACAGAAACGAGTAAACAGTCTGATGGATAGCCTCAATGATATAGGTGAGCGATATCATATAAGGCCAACTTCTATTTTTGGATGGGACGATCCTAAAGATTGGTATAGGCGATTGTTGTTTGACCTCTACATAGTTAATAATACTAGGAAAGAATCAAATTCTAGTAATTAATATTAGAGGTTTTATTATATGGTGGATCCTAAAAAAAATATCAATGATAATGTAAGAGTTAAGATCTTGCTTGACGCCGCAAAGAAAGGCGATGAGAATCTTGAGCACATTAGAACGCGATATAAGGATGCCATAAAGGAGTATGGGGCCGATGAAGACATCATACTTGTTAATCCTAAGCTGGTGAGTGATCGCAAAGAGCTTAATGACATGATGCAACATGTCATGCTGGATAAAACTTTTGCTGTGGATACCGAGGTAAATCCTAGGGCCGGAAAACCCGGGACTATTCAAATTGCATCTAGATCAGGTGTACATACTATTGCGGTTAATGCGTTTAGAGAAAACGAAGCGGATATGACATATCTTAGAAATAAGATAGGGTCGTTGTTAAACCGGGATGACGTGCATTCATATTACCATAATAGAATGTTTGATATGGACTTTCTCACCAGGGATGGGTTTAATCTGGCATTGACAAATTCAGGGGGGGAAGTTACAGCACATGATACAGTTGCATTGGCATCCAGACTTGGGAAGGCAAACTTGCTTGCTAATCCAGAAATGGGAAATTCTCTGGCATCATTTGTACTGAGATCTTTGGGAAAATATCTGCCTAAGAAGTTGTCTGGGTCTGGATTTGGATTTAACTATAATGTTTAGACATCCAAAACCAAAGATTTTGATAAGTGGTTTCTTAGGTATGGTGCTGGAGATGCACTAGCACTGTATGAAGTGGTATCTAAGTATTATGGAGAGCACAATGATCTTAAGAACCTGAAGAATATTGGAGCATCCAAGGATCAGATTGATTTTATAAATAAGATTGATGAGATAGAGCATGCAAAGAGATCAATGTTTAGGCCACCGCCTAGTGTTCAGGATTTCATGGAAGGACGGAATATTATAGCAACCAGGGTTAAAAAGGGAAATGATGGGAAGTTATATGTTGAAAGTTATTTGTCACCGTCTGATGAATCCCAAAATGCAGTGATGAATTACCTAAGCGACAATAATATTTTAGATATTAAAAAAAAGCACGAAACAGGAATATTGGAAAAGGCAGCAGCAGTAGGAGTAAAACTAAAAAAAGGAGAAATTGCAGAGGAAGTAAATCTAAAAGCAGAAAGAGAAATAGCAAGTTATCTGCATACAAACCACGGAATAGACATTTATAAAGCAGTTGCAGATGCATTATCCGGAACTGCAAAGACCGATGTAAAATCCGGGATTAATCCAATTGCAAGGATGTATGCAAAGGGTGTAGCCGGAAGACTTGGGATGTTTAGATCCAACCGGGTGTATGTATCTGATGCATATCGAAACAAACCTGGGCAGGGCGGATCATATGCTAAATATGCCAGTGCATACAGCAAGGACAACAAGATTGGAATTGGATATATTCCGGAAATAAGAAGCGGGGATTTTTCAATTGTAAAGGCATTCAGACAGATGTATGAAGCATCTCCCGAATACCTGATGAAATCTGTGGGGCACTTTGTTAAAGGGGATATAAACAAGGGAAATGTAGAATCTGCAACATCTGACATATTTAATAGGGTAAAGAGTCTGCCTACCGATATAAACGAGGTAAAGAATTATTTTGGTGCATTGGGAATTTCACCTGATGTTATTGATGCAAACCCGGAGATGTGAATTAGGGATTATCATAGACATGGCCTTGTGGGAACATGGCTTGGACTTAGTAATGTGGCAAAAGGATTGACTGGAAAGAAAAGTATAGAACGAAATGTGGTTGGTGCAATTAAACAGGTTGGGTTTGATCCTACAACCGGAGATCCTATTTATGCAAGGAAGTTACAGGAATCGAAGTCTGAAATATCGGAGTCCGGATTAAACTCGTTGCTTAATGGAGTATATGAATCGTTTGCCGGGATAAAAATAGCAAAACATAGTGTTCCAGGATTTACTCCCGGAAAGTCTGCTGCTGCATTTGGATCGTTGCTTGGTAGTGGAAGAGCTGTTGAAATTATAACAAAGATGGGATTACCGGAAAGTGTGGCTGCCATACCAGGAAAGTTTAGATTCAGACAGCAATTGATGTCATCTGCTGTTAATTATGGTGCGGCATATGAGAACATGGACGAGCGGATGCAATCCGTAAATGCAATCAACACACCCGAAATGAATGAGTTATATGGGGAAACAGAGCTGCTTAACAAGATGCCTATACGATCCAGGTTTAAAGAAGGAGATGTTGATGAATCACATAGAGAACGGTTGAGATCATTGGGATTTGAACCTGAAAAGATTGAAGAACTGGTTGCAAATGGCGGAGAAATATTAAGAGAGGCACTGACATCCCCGGTATTGTATGGAAAAGGAAACGAATGGTGGAAACAGTCCAGAATTATTGTTACAGATGATGTAAAGCAGAAGTTTACTGACTTGTGGGAAAATATTGAGAATTATTCGCCTGAAGTTCAGAATAAGATACGATCTGCTCTTGCTATAGGAACAAAAGGGCCGTTTAGAGATGCAAACGGACTGGTGCAGGTTGGAGATCTTGATACCAGGATGGTGGGACATAATAAGAATTATGAGTTATCCACAGGGTTCTATCAGGGAACTGTAGGTCAGGAAATAACATCTATGCTGACTGATAAGCAGTTTAGACATGAGGCATTTATTGAAAATATACCAAAGATGATTCCAGAAATTTATGCAAGCGGCGATAAGGGAATTACACCCGGTGGAAGATCGCAATATATAAAAGACTCCTATGATTTTTTTGCTCAGATAGGACTGCTTAAGAGCATTCCGGATAAAAAAGTGGGAATCAAAGCAGCAAAAGGCATCAAAAACACCATATTAACTGAAATGAGTTATAGGAAGGCATATGGGAAAAATGTACTTAGTGATGCTGAAGTTCTGAAGATGTCTCGTTTGTTTAATTTAGTGATGTCAAAAAGAGTTGCCAGAGACGAAACTATAATGAGGGCAGATCTAGACAAAAGTCTTGATTATATAGGGAATATTAAGAACGAGGTTGGATATAACCCCAATGTATTGCATGGATCTTATAGAAATTATAATGAAGAAACAGGAATGAGTACCATTGTACCATATCAGACATTATCTACACTCCCGACGATGAGTGAAAAGGAAGCCAGGAAACTGGAAGGAAGTTATATAAACAGAGTTAAGGAACTGTCTGAAGTAATAAGGCCGAAAGAATTGTTGCAAGTAGAAAAGTTTATTTCTGGAATAGAAAAGGGATATGCCCCAAATGCAACTGAGTCTGTTAATGCAGCATCAATATATGACACGGTGAAGAAGCTGGGATTGAATGAAGACGATGCATATTCGTTGGTAAATAATGCCACAACTGAGGCTTATGATATAGGACAGGCGTTTTCTCCGGAATCAAAAATTCCTGCTACCTTGGCAGTCAGCAGAACGTTATTTCCACCATTAAAAAAGGCAATTGCCTCTGTTATTCCAGATGTTGCACCGGTCATTTCAGATACAGGAGTTGGAAGATCTCATTCTCCGCTACTGAACGCAATATTTGATATATCGTCTGAGACTGGAGGACGAACTCCATTAATGTCTCACCCCATTGGTATAACCGATCCGGATGTTTTAATGTCTATGCTGGAGTCTGGTGCAATAACGGATAAAGAATATGCAAAGGCTGTTGTGTTGTCTGCGAAACCAATTACAGATCAGAAAGGAACTAGATGGGAAAAACATATTCCGAGGGCATTTGCAGATATTTCTAAAGTTGATTTCTCCAGTGGATTTATACGACCGCCTAATGTAGGAGATGAATATATTCAGACACGTGGATCTGGTCCATCTCGTTTATACTACAGTACATTCCGGGGAATGATGGGAGAAACCTTGTCTGTAATGGCTGAGAATGCAGCACGTAAGAAACAAGATTTGAGAAGGCTCGAGAGCGAACGGGTTTTAGATAAGCTTGCTGGATCTCATTCCATTCAGGTTGATTACTTGAAAGGACACAAGGTTGCTACCGGTGCAAATGCTGTGTTGGAAGAAGGAAAGGTTGGAAATCTTGTTAAGACATATGAGACATATAACAAGGTTTCTGATGCTATAGGAGAGAGACACAGCGATATAATAAAGCCAGGATATGTTCCTAAGAAAACAATATCAAGAAATCGCATACTTGGGGAATATTCTCCAGAAACAGCAAATGTTAGATATAATAGAGACATTGGACAGATAATTGGAAGCGTATCTGATTATGCTGGAATGGCTAAAGATGTTGGAGGATTTAAAGATAGCAAGGAGGCATTAAAGAAGGCTCCTGGAATCATATCAAAGTTTTTAAACATATGGGGTCCAAGGAAACCAGACACTTGGAAAAGCAGTGATGCCAGATTGTTTGCTCCTGGATATTATCCAGAAAATGATGTGTCTGATTTGGTTTCCATAGATTTTTGGATGAACAAAGAGTTGGAGCGGGTATGGAGTGGAAAGACTCCATTTAGTCTGATGCCGAAGGGAGAGAACGAAGATATAAAAGGGTCTGATATATTTGGACTGGACTTTACCAGGGAAACCACAACCGAGAGTTCAAAGGACTTTAAGAGAATAAGCAGAGATGTAATGGAGAAATCAATTCTCCAGTCCATTAAGGAATCTGATAACCCGGTTGAACTTATAAATCAAATGCATAGATCTATTGAAGGATTCAATCAATGGAAGAAAGAAGGGGTTGAGGGAACTTATCCATATATTCCAGATTACTTGGCATTGTCTAAATCACCAGGTATGAGTTCTGGATTGGGAACTTCGCTATTTGACTGGCTTACAAAAGGCAATACAAAGGAGTTATCTGCTGCATTTTCTGAGAATGAGAAAGGATATGGTACGTTGTCCAGTATGCTTGAGGAGGTTGCGGAGATACAAGAAAGCGGGATGTTAAATGGAAAAAGGATAGGGAAAGACGCATCCGATTATGATGTGGTATCTCACGTAATAAATAAATACAGGACTGGAGAAACCGGAGAAATAAGTCTTGAATATCTTGATGCGGTTAACTTGGTTTCTGGATATAGACCATTAAGACCTGAATATGGAATACAACATGTTAATCCATATTATAAGGGAATACCAAGGAAGTTGTCTGAATATAATCCACGCGATTATGGACTTGGGATGAAAAGCGGGAGATCATCTGTGCTTACTGATCTGTACTCAGATGTCATTGATTACAGTAAGGGTAGAAGTATTGGATTTAGACTGCCTAAATTTGGAAAAGGAACTCCAAATATAAATGGAATTACATTATCTGGTAAGGCATTTGGATTATCGGTGGTAGGCGATGGCGGACCTGAAATATCAATCTCAGATGATGGGACCATTAGAACCCACAATACGGAAGAAGTGGTTAATTTTAGATCTCCTACTACTGTAATACCAAAGAATAGACTTCCACACTTTGCTTTTGGAACCCCAGACTTCAACAGAAATGACATAATACGGTCTATTGCGGAATCTATTGAAAATAGTTTTGAAGAATATAATGCTCTTGGATCAGATTTATTATCAACAAAGGGAGTCACAAGCACCACCACACCGTCTGAAATCCAGTCGATAAAAAGTGTGGTGGCGGAACATATGAATTCCGGATTGGCTAAATCCGGGAAGCATCCTGAAAGGGCTGGGTTGTTTAGGACGGAAGGAAGTGGAATAATCAGTGGTATTGGAAGATTTATGGACTTTGGTAATACTGATTATACGCTTAGTGGTCCTGGTAATGTAAGAAAAGATATTGGGCGGCATGATATCATGGGACAAGATATATCTGGTAGAATCCAGAGAATGTCGGATGTCACAAATATCACAGATAATAGATTTATACGAAATAAAAACCGGGGGATTGCAGATGTATATGAAGATGCCACCATTCCTGGAATTCAAAAAGTAGTAACATCATTGCCTCAGCCTGGTGGAGTCGCACAATCCGGAGCAAGATTGTCTGCAACAGAAATTAATAGTCTTAAAGATATGCTGGGGGATTTAAATGCGTCGATGAGAGATCTTGGTAGCGATACTGATTATGGTGGATTCATTAAGAGTCTTGAAACATCAATTGGGGCAAACAGGGGTATTGATGTAACAAAAGGTGTGGCATAACAGTTTAAGCTACTTAGTGATCAGCTTAGGATTATTGTTCCGGAATTGAAGTCGTTTTCTGATGTTGCAAAGATAGAGAATATTGCAAAGGCAAGAAAGGTATCTCCTGAATATCAGGAAGAAATCATGAAAAAGGGGTACTTTAAGGAAGGCCCTATAAGCAGCATCAGATACATGATGGCAAAGAGGAGAGATCCCGGATTGACTCCGGAAGAATGGAATGCAGATAGGTTTGAAGCATCATTTTCAGAAAGCAGAGATCAGAGATTAGCTAGGTGGTTAAAGAAGAGGGCTTTGAAGGGGACCGAAGAAACTGAGACATTTGCATTCCAAGCCAATTATGCATTGGAGTCTCCAGCAGCTAAGTCGGAAATGACAAGGGTGCAGTTAGAGTTCTCTGCATTTGTATCTGAATTGTCTAAGATTGACAAAAATATTAAAATAAATACTCAGACGGGGACAAAATTCTCACCGGGCGAAAAGTCAAAACAAGTTGAGAGCGTCTTTGGGGAACAACTTGGGATGAATGTAGAGGTGAGTAAAGAAGCTCTGATATTGAAGTTTGGCAAAGATTATAGGAAGATATTACAGGGTATGTTTGGGCCGTCTTTAATTGATCAGCCAGGATATATTTCAAATGCAAACCTGGATATTGTGGAAGGCAGGAGAACCACAAGACCTACAGAAGAATCATCTGGATATTTATCTGCATCTTCCACTCTTCAGGGATATGGCAGAAAAATGACGGCATTGAGCATGGGTGCAATGGGTACCTACTTTTCAATAACTGGTATCTATAGTGTGATATCTCAAGGCGTTCGTATGGTAACCGATTCACTGAAGGATCTTAGTTCTCAGATGAAATCAATTGCCATAATGGATAACTTCAGCAATGGGCTACTTAGATCTAAGGATATAATGGCTACGATGGGAATAACCCAGCAGGATTTCATTAATGGGTGGAAAGGCATAACATCTATCCAGGCATCGTTCCAGGTATTTTTGGGATCTATTGCTGCTAAGATGATGCAGGTAGGAGAAGACGGAACTTCAGCGTTCAAAACCATTGCTGATACACTGATGAAGGCATTTACAGATAAAAGAAGCATAGATGAATTGGTGAGTTCTGTTAAGACACTGGTTGTGGCGGGGGCAGAATTGCTACCGATGTTTATTGGGTTTGCTAAAACTCTTGCTAATCTGGTTGCTGGAATTGCAAAAAGTCCGTTTGCTCCACTTATTACTGGATTTACGCTTATTGCGTTTGTAATGCAACCGGTGCTTACACTGATTGCTGTTACACTGGAAGGATTTGCATCATTGCTTACCCTTATGGCATTCATGGGTCCGGCAGCATCAACCGGAGCACTCGGAATGACACAGTTTGCAGCTGGTACCACAAGTGCAGCTGGTGGTGTAATGGTTCTTAATGGGGCATTGGGAACTACACTTGCAATGTTATCAACTGTAGTTGTGGTTGTAGGAGCTGCTGTTGCTGCTTGGCAGTTACTAGGAATGGCTATAAATTTTGCATCAAATAAAGAGGTTGTTCCTACCCCGGTTGGATTAATTGGGGGTGCACTTGGATTCAATAAGGGTGGATTGGTGGAGTGTTTTGCAGAGGGAGGAGAAAAAGGAACCGACATCGTTCCCTCAATGCTTACACCCGGGGAGTTTGTAGTTAGGAGAGATTCTGCTAAGAAGTTTGGATATGACAGGCTTGACAAAATTAATAAAATGGCAGATGGAGGTGTTGTAGGCGGACTGATGCCATCATCCTCTCCTGTTATGGATTCAGATAACCGGATGAATATAAACAATAAGTTTGGGTTGTTGACAAATGTGAGTGAGGCAGGAGCCAATGCAAATAAAAATACCGCAAAGACGTTATCTGATGCAAGTGGAGGGAAATATCTTAATGTTATGTTGTATGGAGAAGAAGGGCAGATCGGCGGTAAAGGCGATGTAGAAACTGAAGGTGGATATCTAGGAAATCTAATGGATACTCTAGGAAATGCAGCAGATGAATTTGCGAAGGGGCTATCTGATACATTTACCCCAAGTGGACTCAAGAATGTAGTAACAACTGGAGCAGCTGGAGCAACGTTGTCTACTCCATTTAATGAACTTACTAAAAAAGTAAAGGAATGGTGGGATAAAATAGAATGGCCTGATGTCGGAAAATGGATTAAAGAAAGATTTAAGTTTTTGGATGATACAGATCTTGGAGAAAAATTTAGGGAATTTAAGGAAAGGTTAATTGAGTTGACTACCGGAAAGGAGAGAACCGGTAGAACTGAGAATGTAGACATCGATAGGAATGAAAAGATAAAAGGAAGGAAGACACCTGGGGAAGAAAGTCTCGAAAGTAAAACTAATAAAAGGGTTGTAGACTGGTTTAGAGGGGATAAAGGATTAGAAGGCTGGGAAAAGGTAGATACAGGAACCGAAAAACAACCTAGCAGACCAAAGATGACCTGGTCATATGAGAATGAATATGGGAATGTAGAGGCAGAAAAACCAATTTATGAACCAGGAAGAAATGCATTACCAAATCAAATATGGGAGGTAACTCCAGAAGGAGGTATAGGAAAAGGAGTTGAAACACCAGAGAGCGGGTTTAAAACCGCAAAGCCACCTGTTGGAGTTTCAACTACCCAAGAGATTATTGGTGGTGCTAAAGGAGGTGGTATTCTTGGTGGTATATTAGCTGCTGTGGATGAGATACTTGTAAAGGGAAAATCTCCGGTAGAGGCAGCACCTACGGTTGGAGTGAGTGCAGCAGCAGGAGCGGGACTTGGAGCTGCAACAGCTGCATTTCCTATTTTGGGTCTTCCAGTAGCTATGCTTTCTCATGAGTGGATGGCAAACTTCGGCGCAAATGTAGCAGAAAAAGCAACTGGAGGAACATGGATAGAAGAGAAAAAAGACAAACAGGGCAATGTTATTACTCCTGGATATATGGAGGGAGGAAATAAAGAACTTGGTGCGGCATCTGGCATTGCAGGTGCCACAATAAATGATGTCACTGGTGGAGCAGTGACCGGTGGTGCAATAGGATCTGTGGTTCCAGTTGTTGGAACTGGCATTGGAGCACTTATAGGTGCAATTGCTGGCATAGTTAGTGGCGGGGTTCTTGATATTCAGGATATAAATAAACAGGTTTCGTCTGGCAAAACCAATATTGAGGGCAATTATGGTGTAATTGGATCGGTTTCAAAGTATGCAACTAATTTATCCATGAATCCAACTGCCGCAAATGGTGAAGCAAACCCGATGTATTATGATGCAACAAAGGCACAAAATATGCTGAGTGGAACGCTTGATTCCATAAAAACAAGTATATTGAGCGGGCTTGGAGATGCATCCGCCACACTTGGTACTATATAGGGTTCAGTTTATAATATGGCAATATCAGGATTTGGAGATGCAGCATCGGTGCTTGGAGGACTGTGGACCTGGATATCAGATGCGGTTAAGTCGGCTATTGGTATTGGAGGCAGTGTAGTAAGTACGGTGTCAAATGCTGCAACTGGTATAGCAAGCGGTGTAACTGGAACTGCAAGTGGGATTGTAAAGGCAATTACTGGTGCTGCTGATGGAGGACTGATAACTTCAACGGGATTGATTAATGCTCATGCTGGAGAAGTTATAGGTCCAATTGATAAAGTATCGAGTATTTTATCTGGTGCATCAAGCAGCAGCAATACAAATTCTACATCGTCTGTTTCATCATCTGGTGGTAATAATATCTCAATAACAATTCCAATAACTATAGGAAGTGCATCATCGTCCACAGTTAATGATATCAAGAGCGAACTTGAATATTGGTTACCACGGCTGCTCAAACAGTATGACATAAAAGGAATTAGCTTATGACCGAACTTGCTGAATATGCTCCATTGCAGTTTGCAGAAAGCACATTGAATATAACTATGGAATATAATGGAGATCATGGAAGAAAGGGATATGCTCCCGGATCAACTGGATTTACCCATAATATTTTTGCTAAAAAACACAATAACACCAGAGAACTCAACGTAGATTCTATTCCTGGTGGAGCAATACCAGTGTCTAATTATTATGGGAAAAAAGTCCAGGTAGTAACACTAGAGGGATATTTTCCTTATAGATACCCAGATGATTTCTGGAATGTTTTTATGGCTGCATTGTCTCCATATCTGTATCTTTGCGTTCCTAAGAATATTTTTCTATGTGGTAGTGTAATTCAGGTTAGTAAAAATGTAACATTCCCAGATTTACCGGTTGGATCATACTGGTATATAAAACGCTACACATATAAACGGGGTGTTGATATGCCAGAAGTAGCGGGATTTAACTTGGTTTTATGGAGGTGGTATAACCTTGACATCTTTGAGTAATACATATGCATATTTCAATCTCATGAGATCAGAATATGGGAGCGATGGATCTCTTATATGGTCCACAATATATGAGCTCCCGCCGGCATCATTAAGCAGCATAGAGATTGTTACAGACTCGTATGAGGAAAAAACAGAATATGGAGCAGAACCAGATATAGTTCCAATGGGAATTAATTCGTGTTCTGCCACAATGTCTGGTCAGTTTATGCGAAAAGTAGCATCTGGTAATAAACTAAATGCCTCGTATCCATTCCCGGCAGGCAATCTATCTCCCGTAATAGTAAGTTCAGATGATTTGTTTCCATTGTTTGTGGATATAAGCGGGAATACTCATGTGTTTGCGATCCAAAGAACTGCTACCGGAACTGGAGGGAGAGATCTTGGAAGCGGAATATGGAGAATAGATAAATTTGTTTTTGATAGAGATTCTAATAATGCCGGGATATTTAGGTTTAACATGGTGCTTGGGTATGTATGGACTAATCCGCTTGAGCAACAGATATTTTATGGAAATACTGGGGTCAATAAGAAACAGACATGCAAATTCCAGGCTACAATAACTCCAAGTGATAATGACCAAGATGAATTAAATGCAGTTGAAATATTTAATACTAAGATTACTAAGTCGCTTTATGTAAAGAATACAGCTAAGTTCGATTACACTGTTAACATATTTAAAAATTCTTTTGTCTTGATTGGAAAGATGGGAGCAACCAGTGATTCAGAATCTAAAGTCTTTCTCGGAATAGTTACGGATTGCGAAAACAATAGGGATGGCACGTTTACTGTGTCGTGTAAAGAAGTTTGTGACCTGTTATACCGTGGTGTGTGTAGTCAAGGGGGACTGTTGGGTGCATTATTTCCAAAGGTTATAATTCCAAACCCTGATGCATATACCGCAACAGACTTGACTATAGATCAGATACTAAATAAGATTCTCCAATATTATAAGGCTAAAACCGGATATGAGAGATTTGTTCCCGGATATATAGGAAATGATAGAACGCACGGACTCGGTGGATCTCTTTATCTACCTGGTCATGATTCAGATACAGAATCTCCAATTAAAATCAGTACTCAGGTTATGTCATGTATGAGCGTAGGAACAGCAGTAACTAATTTTCTGTGTCAGCAGTGCGGGTTTAATATATGGTATAACTATAATACAAATGGAACGATAGAATATGGATACATAAGAGATAGAATAACCATCGACATTACAAAGGAGGTTATTGAAAAGAGTGAATTAATCTCAACAAATAACGAAGAAACTGTTCCGGATGGCGTTATGGTATGGGATTCAGCAGGAGAATATAACGGAAGTTATGGGGATATAGACATAAATAAACATGTATTGGTTTATGTTATGACCGATAGTAAATTTGATGGGGCGTTAAACGCAATTGCAGAAAGAATATTTAAATTGTATGATGGAATTGATTTGTCTAGTTATAGCGTGAGATTTCCGGCTGGAACTCTAAGGTTTAAAGAGGGAGACTATTTTGATGGGCTAGGCGACGAAACAGTATCCGATAGAATTATGGAATACAGGGAAGGAACCGATGTAGATCCATTGGAAGATCCAACTGATGCAGTATGGCAAATTAAGGAACTCACTATAACTGAACAAAGTACCACGGTAACTGTTGGAAGCTCGTATGTATCGGTTCTCGACATATATAGAGGGGTACTTAATAAGAATAAAGATGGTATTCCGGCACCAGTTGAAAATAAGGTTCTTCAGTCAAAACCGATTGTGGTAGGAAGAGCAACATGAGTAATAATGAAGTGGTGTCACTGGATAAGTTTTTTATTGATCCGCTGTGTAATGGAACAATTACCATTTCTTCGAGTGTTGCAGAGGTTGTAGATACAGTTGATTATCCGGAGTCAAATAATACTGCTGCTGAGTGTAGTGCGTCATATGGAACCGCAATAACAATAACTCCCGGGGGATTGTTTGAGTTTGACTTTGATAGCACAACCACATCATATGGGGATAATTTGGGCATTCTTAAATATATTCCAGCATTTTATTCATCCGGATCCATCGTGATTAATGCAATTGTCCAGGAATCTGATGATGAGGACGGAGCCGTTGATTTAACATTTGATGCTATGATGTATGTAGCGGATGCTGATAAACCAACCTGGTATCCATATAGCTTAGAGTTGGTTACAGATCCGGATGATGTCACTCTTGAACGAATGCCATACCCGATGGACGGAATGATAACATCACCAAACGATAATACCAAACATGACAGCATTGGCGAAAATACAAATCTCACACACACGTTTACCATTGGTTCCTGGGTTGGTATGAGACCAATGGTAGAGTCGTTTAATACAGATGGGATTAAAAGAGGACATCTACCTCCATTGTCGTTTAAAGTTACGTGTAAGAATAACTTGGAGTCTTCTGTTACATTTTCAAGTCTTAAAGTCTCAATTTCATTTAATTATGCATCAGACGGAACCTTGATGAATCTGGGAAGTACTGCGGTTGCTGATTTCTGTAAGTTGTATTGTGATCCTAAATTTATTAATAATGATGAGAAAACCGATCCATCGGACGGCGAAGATAGATATCTTTGGGCAATTGCAGATGGATATTCAAAAGGAGAAATTCTTCATGTATTTGGATACTATAGGCAGACTCAGAGTGACAGTACTACAAAGTTAAAATGCGTATATCTGAAGAAAGTAGCTGCAACAGAGGGAACAAACCACGCTGCATTTGTTTATAAATCTGACATAGCGGTTAATCCGGTGGATTTTTCTGATAACTATCGCATGGTGTTTAGGGGATTTTACTCCGATGAATATGCATATGTGGTAACTCCAAAAGTCATTTGTCAAAGTGATAAGTTTAAAGACATAAGCGTAACTTGTATGAAAGAAGTAATATCCGATGATGAGGAAGCAGACACGTCATACATTGAATGCTCTCCATCTGATGTCGATGCTATTTTCATGATTGTGGTTAAACTACGGGATGATGATATAGATGAGATTGCAATCGTCGGAACAAGACTTGGGGTAACATCTGACGACTTTAATTCCGCTATCAAAACGATAAAGTTTTATGATGTTGATACCGCTTTTGTGCCATATACGGAAAATGAAGATGGAACGAATACTGCGATTCAAGTGTTGAGATCCGACATAAATAAAATATTTTATGATACGCTGGCAAAGAGCTTTGAAGAGGATGTAATTTTAGTTTCTAGTTTTAATGATGTAATTCCATATGTTGAACTCAAGATAAACTCATATGCCGATTATATATTCCCGTTATATGACGGCAAGTCTATTACATTTAATGAGAGTTTATCCAGGTGTACTGATGGTGTAAGAAGTAGAGAGTTGTTTATTTTACTAAGAAGACATCCGGTATATTTAATACGATTACTTTGCAGGATTCAGATAAGCGATATACTGCTACGCTACAAATAACATATGGCAAGTACAAAGGTATGATTGTTCATAAAGATAGAGATATAACAACTTAGAGGGCTATTATGATACATGATAAATTTAAGGTGATGGATCGGGTTGAGTTTAGAAAAATAAAGGTTGAAGAACTTCCAGAAAATTATACTCAAGAAGATCTTATTAATGCCATAGACTATTCGGATGATGGGATAATTCAACAGACAATATGTCACCCTACTGTTTTCCAGAGAGTTCTTAATAAACTTGGATTGTTTCATTATCTTAAGGACGCTCCAATGGACTATGAAATACAGAGAATTGCAACATCTGTATATACGACATACGGCTATATAAGCGTTGGAATAAGTAGTTCAAGCCCCACAGATTATACATTGAATAATTTGGTTTCATCTGTTCTTACAAGAGTTACAGCACTTAAGGGATATGAGACGCTGTATGTAACAAACGACACTGCAACATTCATTGGTGTGTTTACTCCAGATGGAACATATACTATTGTGGAGACTGGACTTCATACAGCTGCGACCAGCGGATATATGGGATACAGACAGACAAGTTGTTCAATTTCTACTACCGCAAGTATTCCATTTGCAATTTTCTGGAAGGTAACAATAGCAAGAGGTTAAGAATGTCAGACGAAGTAAGCATGGCATATGGGTTGCAGCAAGTGTCTGCTGGTGGAGTTCTTGGAATAAGACCAATTACATCTGGAGAAGAATGGGTGATACATAATATATATATTCCAGAGGGGGTTGTGTCGGTTATTGAAGTATATGTAAGTACTGATCCCACATATGTAAGTCTCCCAATTAAAATAAAGACGTTGATTGAAAGCCAGACGGGTATGAACAATTTTCATGTTAATAATTCTCAATTTCTTGTAGCTAAAAATACCAGTGCGTCTGCTGTATATATTGCATTTGATGGAGTGGTGAGCAAACAATCATGAAACCAGATCAACAGATAATCATGCTTACTAATGCAGAATGGATTGCATTAGATCCGATTGTTCCAATTAATATTGTGGCGTGGAGTAGCGACACCGGAGTTTTTAAAATTGGAAATGGGACTGATATCTGGAGTGATCTAGATTACAGTGCGGGAAAGTTGATTGGAAATAAATATGTGGAAAGTGATAGGGAACCAGTTGACCAGGAGGAATTAAGGTTTTGTTCAGCAGAGGACAAATGGATCTTCAAATTAAAGGGATGTTTTTTATCCGAAACTGAAATTACAACAATTACGACTACTATTTATCCAAAGTTTTGTGTTATTGGAGAAGTTTCAGATTCAACCGGATATCCTACAGGAAGATATAAAATATGTGATGGAGTAAACACCTTTGTTAATATCCCATGGATAGATTATACTGAGCAATATTTTGATACTGATGGTACTCTTACAGCAAATTCCGATGTATTGTTGGCTACTCAGAAAGCTACAAAGACATATGCAGATACCAAAATAAGTTTAAGTGATGTGGATACAGATGGAACTTTGGCGGCTAATTCTGATTCTAAAGTACCGTCACAGAAAGCTGTAAAGACGTATTCGGATACAAAGATCCCGTCAACCTATTTGGACACCGATGGGACATTATCAGCAAATTCCGATACTAAAATTGCATCTCAAAAAGCGACCAAAACTTATGCCGATACTAGAATACCAAATTCTTATTTAGATACCGACGGAACCCTGGCTGCAAATTCAGATACCAAGATAGCAACGCAGAAATCTGTAAAAACTTACTCAGATACTAAAGTTCCACTCACTTATTTAGACACAGATGTTACTTTGGCTGTGAATTCTGATTCTAAAGTTGCAACACAAAAAGCTGTAAAAACTCATGCAGATGCAATTGCAGAACAATCAATTGCAATGGCAATAGTTTTTGGAGGATAAAATGACAGATAAATTTACTTCGGCGTTTATAGAACTTACAACCACAAATGAAACAGATATCTATCAGTCTACAGAAAGTAATCAGGTGATAGTAAACATCCGGATTACTAATGTAACAAATGGAGGAGTAACGGTAGAAATGTGGGTTACAGATGGATTAGATGTTCATTGCGGAAATCTTATCCCGCCGAATACGGTGATAGAAGCATACGGGGGGTTAGAAGACTCCTTTAAAATAGCTCTGCCTTTAAATTATAAAATAAGGGCTACTGCTGATACCGCAGATGCAATATTTGTAACTACAACGATGATGTTATGAAATTATTTAATCAAACTGTTGGCAACTCCAAGAATGTAATTGTCGATAATGCAACCTACATGAAGTTGGAATTTCGGGATTTTGGATATCAAGAAAACGTAGGAAAATATAAAGCCTGTATTGGAAATCCAAACTTTTCAGATGATTTAAGTGGGTGGGTTGCAACTGGAAGTGCCAATGTAACTGTGAATTCAACCACCAGGGAAGCGGATGAAAACAATTTTGGTAGTTATGCATTAGAAGCCAATATCACTGTATCCGATTCAACAGATTCAACTTTAAAATTTACATATAATACGGCCCATAGACTATCATATCCTGTAACTGCTCAGACTGGAATCAAATTTGGATCATCGCCTCTTGGTACCTCGTATCTTACTATCGAGACAATATCTTACCATCTTGGTCAACGATGGGTTTATACGAGCGATATACTTACCGGGACGACATGGAAATATCCTAATTTAAAGAGTCCGTTTCTCGATGAAACATATGTTGGTGTAGATGAAAACGAAACGGTTATTTTAACCATATTAAACCTACCAACTGGTACATATACAATTAGAATTGCCGGAGTAATGCTATATGGTGTGGGCAAAACTTATTTTGAAATCCTCGACGATGGATCAGATATATCCGGAATTAATCTAACCAGTGGTGAAGATGTTCCTGTAAAACTCTATATCGATTCATCTATAGTTGCAAAGATATCAGATGTCACATATGATAATCTAAACGCAAATGGAGATGTGGGAACCGGGTCTGATCAGGTAGCGGTTGGAAACCATACGCATCCACTGGTGACTTGGGGTGGAGCATTATCTGCTGATCCGGCATCACCGGCTGATGGCACCATGTACTGGAATACAACTACTCCGGCAATGAGATTTTACGTGAATTCTTCTGTTGGATGGAAAACCATTACAACATAACTTATTTTTATGACAACAGAATTTGATGACATAATTATGAGAGGATCTCAACAAAGAGATTACGGAACACTAGTTGGAAATTGTCAAATATATTTAGATAGGTTTGCAATTGTTCTAGGAAGTGAAACTGAATCACCATCAACTGCGTCATCTATAGTGGTTGGATCTGATTTAAGTTTCTACCAATGTGGGTTTGAGCATAGCGGTAATTTCAGTTTGCTATATTTTTTAACTTTAACTGCATTACTTCCTGCTGCTGCATTTGAAGTTCGTATTTGTAAGAACGACAATAAACGTATTGTGATTGAGACTTATGGTGATGTTGCTGCGACACAAGCAATGAGTTTGTGGTTTAATACAGCGAAATCGGCACATAAAGAGTCAAGTGTTCCTACTTGGGTTAAGTTGAATGGGGTGGCAAGTGGTAGCACAATGACATACGCTACAACATCGTATGTATTTAAAGAAGATGTAAGTGAAAGTAGAGGTTCTGTTGTAATTGATTGCTGTAAAAAGTGTCCAACTTGTCAGTGTTTGAATTGTTATATTTGCGATAGGTTATATCTAAAGGCAGTTGGCAGTGAAACTAAAATATATGGCACATCTATTAAACATGGATATGGTAAGAATCTAGGTAATTCAGCATGTGTATTTAAAAAATCAGGTACAATTCCAGTTACAAGTTTTTGCCCATTTTCAATGACATTAGATATGTCAAATTACAAATTCAATTTATATTTTTTAGACGATGATGGAACTACAGAACACCTAATAGAAACTTATGAATGGTTTCAATCTACTGCTGACTATGATTTAATTGTAGAATATAAGATCGAATGTGACACTGTCGCTATATGGTCATATTTGGATGATGAAGTTGTAAGCATTGACAGCAATATTGCTGGAAAAACAGTGACTACACATGGATATCCTTTTGAAATTGAATCATTTGATAGCGTTACTAATAAATTAACAGTGAATAGAAATACAATACCGTTCAGAAGTATATCCAGTGAAAATACTAATGCATTTAGATATGGTGGCCCTCTTAAATTATCTACCTCAATAACCCTTGGTAAAATATGTCTGACACAACAACGCATATTGGGAAATGTTGATATCTCATGCCCATTATGGCTCCCTACTGGAAATACTAGAGTAAAGATGAAATTCACATTAACTCACGACGCCCCAACAATAAATAGTTATGGAACAAACGGGGGCATGTACTATGTAAGATGTGAGTGTACTGGCGGAACTGGATATAGTGTTTTTATATATGAATATTTCGGGGAAGATACAAAAAGCATCTCATTAGATGTTGATTTCTCGGAACTGGATTATGAATATTATACATATGATACGGGTTATATATTCTATTTTGGTATAATTATAGAATACGAAAACTGCGATGGTGCGATATTAAATAAAACATTATCTGCCTCAATTGAAATATTAGATGTATATGATGGATGCACCGGTGAAAGTTTATTGAGTTCGCTACCACAGTTTAATACAATAGCATTACAATATCCAAACAGAGATGGCATTTCATTTACTGCAACTTTTTCATCATTAGGCGCTACAACTAACCCGGTGACAACGAGCACATTTGACTTTGATTATTTAAATAATTGCGTGGGAACAAGATCTGTTAAAGTTTGTAAAAATTATATACATACCATATCTCCAGCACTCACAGTTAAATCATCTAATTGTCAAATTGGAAAAACTATAAAACTATACATAGATGTTCGTTCAGCATACGGTATGACATTATATATTTATAAAGGAACTTATATAGCAGATGTGGAATCAGTAGATCAGGTTAATAATTTAATAACCGTAACAAATATTATTCATATTGGAGATTCTAGTGAGGGGTTATCAGATAGATCGGCACACGTAACAGATTCATTTACATCGTCTGGATGGTCATCATGGTGGGGGTGGATGTCTGGGCAGTCTCATAGTCCAGATCCAGTAAATATAGGATATATAGGTCCAATTGCAGGTAGAGATGCTATAGTAACTGGAACCATAGTAGCAACAATCACAACAACAGCAGGATTTTTTAATAATGGACTTGAGTGTAGTTTTGACTGTGGAAATGGTCTATTAGCATCAAGAACATTATCTTATCCTTTAACAAATGGATTGCTTCAACAAGTTGTCACATTAACACTTTTATCAACCCCGGTTACAAATATACCATACATATATGCCCCAAAAACTACGGTTTATTTTAAGTATTATGTATCTGATGAAACACCAAGAGGATCTGTATACAATATTAGTATAGAAGCATCAAATATGAAAATTGTAGATTGCAAAGGAAACAGTTATAATGAAAATGATATATTACCTGGATCAATATTAGACTCTGGGACAACACTATCGAGTATATTAATGACTACATATTTATAACATGTAAATAACACAATCATTAGCAATGACATTGGGTGGTTGGACTAAATCTATTAATATTCAGTTGTATAGGTGTTGATTATGGTGTATGATGATTGGTTATACAATAAAAGTCACGTTATAACATCAGCAAGCACTTTAACTGATTATCAAGTTAAATTAACAGTTTACTATGGTAGTGGAACCGATAGCGGATCATCTGTTTATCTTAATTCTCATTGTAATGTAGATTTTAGTGATATTAGATTTACAAATAGTTCAGGCGCAGCACTTCCCTATTGGATTGAAAGTTATACAAGTGGTGTTAGTGCAGTTGTTTGGGTAAAGATTGATTCAATTACTACGTCTACTACGATTTATGTTTATTATGGAAATGGTAGTGCGGTAAGTGAGAGTAATGGAGATAGTGTTTTTGAATTCTTTGATGATTTTGAAGGGTCAACATTATCTAAATGGACCGGCGATACTACATATGGAACCATTTCAAATGGTATCCTATCTTACATGTATAATACCACGTCAGAAACGTGGAAATATATATTTTCAAATGTTACATTATCCACATCTACTATCCCCTACGCCATTAGAACCCGATGCTCTATAGTTGCGTCAACACCATGGGCTTTATATCAAATGTGTGGATTTCAATTATCAGACACAATAGGAACTGGGCGAGCAATATTAACATCAATTGGATCATATCCACTTACTGTTTTAACAGAATCTCAAGGATTTGGGGCTGCAAATATATATACGACAGGTTACAAGATATTTGAAATTCAATACAATCCAAGTGTAAATACTAAATTTTATGTAGATGGTTCATTAGTTGTAACTCATACATGCAATTCACCGGCAAATACCAAAGTTAGTATAGGATCATGTAATGGTGGAACACATACCAACGATTGGATCGTAGTAAGGAAATATGCGGCAACAGAACCCACTCATTCAACTTGGGGAACTGAAACCTTTAACATTGATGTGTACATTGCATCGGAGACTATTGCATTGACGGATATTCCATGTGGCGAAGTTGATACCGGATCTGCGTTTGAAATCATTACGATATCAGACACAGCAACGAGATTACTCCACACAAGAATACTACACGAAATAATTACTGTGTCTGATTCCATAATCAATCCGATTATATACCTTGCACAGGAAGTAATTGAATTGATCGACACCACAATACGAGGATATGTCGTAACTGAACTAATCAAGGTGTTTAACGGCAATGACATGGATAGAGCAGCAGTTGATGAGTATGGCGGGAGCTGTGGTAAGCGACTGGATGAATATGGGAATTTGATTGGTGGTAAGATAAAGGCAACCGGACAGATGATTGTAAGAGCACTGCACTACAGGACAAATACCAATTGCCAGGTTATAGAAGATGTGGCTATATGTAGTGAATTAATCAAGGTGTCAAGTAATGGAGACGAGCAGGAATAAGACCACATGTTATATAATTTAGGCTCACAAATTTAAAATCTGTAGTAATAAATTAATTTATCTTTTTGTTTCACTATGAGATTACAAACGTGAGATGTAATACCCCGATTACTATATTTCATGTAAACTGCCATATACTGATATTATGGGAGTTGACAATCGTTCTATCCTTCGAGTGGGTCTACTCAAAAAGGCTGTGACTGCAAACACCGCGATAATTAGTGCAGCAGACATTTTGTTAACTGATCCTGGATACACCGGTAATGATATAAAACCAAATCAAACTGGATTTGTTGCATATACTGTTGAGGTATTGCCATCTGTGTCTGGATTAGTCAGTGCGGTATTTACAAATGCAGCTGGGACTGTAACTGATAGCGGAGTATGTTATACATGTACTGCCGGTTATTTCAATATATTTGAGATTACAATGCGGGCTAAAACAAACGAAGGACCGTGGACATTAAATCTTAAGTATAGTCAGACGTGCACTATGACGCTATGTATATCTGAACATGGGGGAGTTGTATAATGGTGTCATTTCCTCCAAATCCTTCAAGTGGTGGAGGTAGTGGAACAACAGATCATAGAGTTTTAACAAACCGGGACGCCGAAGAGCAACATCCATCTGAGTCTGTCACTGTTGACACCACTAATTTTAATAGAAATTTAACTGAGGCTGATGACACCGTTCAGAAGGCACTTGAAACCCTGGATGAAATGTCGTGTGGATTCACCCCGCAAGTTACCCACACGATCTATGTAGACAATGCTAGAACTGATGATTACACGCCCGATGGAACGATCGAAAAGCCGTATTTATCAGTTCAAGATGCACATGACAGTATAACCGGTACACCGAGCATCACAAATACTTATGGTATTGCGTGTGCTCTAGGAAAACAATATACTGGGACATTAAATATATCAAAAGATTATATAAGTATTTTTGGGCACGGGATGAGTAAAGGTGCTGGATTTAAAGGGACACTAAATATCACTTCAAAGCACTTAACTCTTCAGGGAATTCATCTTACTGGAACTTCATCGGCAACCAGAGATTGTTATATTAATCTTTCACAAACTGGAGACTTTCTGCTTGAAATTAAAGATTGCAGATTGTCGTATTGTACGATGGTTATTGGGGCAACTGGAACAAGTGGACAACTTTCAAACAGTTATGTTCAGGTTACTGGTGCAAATGGTCTATGGTTACAAAACACAATTACCTGCACTGGAATCAAAGGGACTTTGGCTTTAGTTGGTGGATTATACGCTGTAAATACACTAAATGCTTATAATTGTTATTTAATTATGGGTGCAGCAGTTGCAGATAGTAATACAATTAATTTAGAATCCGGAACTCTTGCAGAACTTGGTGGTGGATTTCCAGAGAGAAATACCACAAACTTAAAAACTGGTGCTACACTGTATGCTGATGGACTGTTTGCTTGAAACAGTTTACTCACTGGATACAAAAATGTATTGAATAATACCGGTGGGACTTTACATTTATTGACGGATGGTGGTGGTATTGCTCTTGATACTACTAATTTTGATAACAATCTTTCATCTACAGACACAACCGTTCAGACAGCAATGGAGACCCTCAATGATGTTATTGGTGGGTTTACTCCACAGGTTACAAAATTACTGTTTGTCGATAAAAACCGGACTGATAGTTATACTCCAGATGGTAGCATAGATAAACCATTTTTGACTATTGGAGCAGCTACAGCAATTGCGACAAGCGGAACCACTATTAAAGTTATTCAAGGAACTTATACAGAAGATGTGACGTTACCATCTGGAGTTTGTCTTGAAGGATTTGGCGCAAATTCATTAACAATCACTGGAAATGTAGTGGTTTCATCTGGTGCCAATTCATCACTGCGTTACATGATTATTAATGGGGCGCTTACAGTTAATGCGAATTGTATTTTGATTGATACTTATGTTGCTGGAGCAATGACTGTAACCGGAACTGCTACAATACAGGCATGGAACTCACATGCAATTCCAGGAACGTCAGGTGTCACTGCACTCACAATGTCATCATCTGGGAAGTTCCTGGCAGCATTGTCAACCATTGCTTCCACTGGAGACGCACCATCCATTGCGCAATCAGCAGGACAGGTCATTCTAAATACCGTCACAGTTACCGGAGGACGTGCCTCATCTCCAGTAATTAATTCGACTGGCGGAACATTTGTAGGACTCAACACCCAGGTTACAAATTCGCTTGGTGGACCTGCAATTGATGTGTCATCTTCCGGGTCAACATCATCAAATCCAAATATGCTAGATGGCGTAATAGCAACTGGTAATGTAGTGTGTGGATCTAAATCTACAGTTGTTGGAGCACTTGTATTTATTATTGTGGGTGCATTAACCGGATCGGCGTTGACTTATAAGCCTGCCAGCAGGATTACAAACGATTCGTCTGTTAGTGGTGCAACGGTAAAAGATGCATTAGAAACACTAGCAGCAAATAGTTACACCCTGCCCACCGCATCCAGTACAATTCTTGGCGGAGTCAAGATAGGTACAGGAATTGCCATCACAGATGGGGTTATTTCTGTATCTATTGGTAGCCCTCTTATCTTTAAGGGAGTTATTGATTGTTCCGCTTCTCCTAACTACCCTGCTGCTACAGTCGGAGACGTATACAAAGTTTCAGTAGCCGGAAAGATTGGAAGCAGTTCAGGACCGAATGTTGAAGTAGGAGATATCCTATTATGTTGTGTAACTTCTGCTGCAGGAACTCACGCGAGTGTAGGAGCAAACTGGTCAATCGAACAGGTTAATATAGACGGGGCTGTTATAGGGCCGGCTTCTGCAACTGATAACGCTATTTCCAGATTCGATTCTACAACAGGTAAGATAATTCAGGATTCTCTTGTCACTGTTGATGATTCGGGGTCTATTAATATTCCATCTGGACAGTCATATAAGAAGGCTGGGACCGCACTCGCTGCAGTAGATGTAGGAGCAGAACCTACAATAGCCACGAAGAACACGGCATTTAATAAGAATTATGGGGCTACTGCAACCGATGTTAAGATCAACGGTACTCAGTCAGTTGGATCAATCGATGCAATTGCAAGGATAGACCATATCCATCCGGTAGATACATCAAGAGCAGCAGTATCTCATTCCCATACAGAGAGCGATGTCACTAACTTGGTAACTGATTTGGCTGGAAAACAACCGATTGATACATTATTAACTGCGATAGCAGCCCTTACAGGCACATCAGGGCTTATTCGGGTAACTGGAGACGGAACTTGTGCTCTTGATACTAATACATACCTAACTGCTATCACAAAAACATTGGTGGAGGCTGTTTTAACCGGAACAATTACATCACACGATCATTCGGGCGTTTATCAATTACTTGATGCCGATCTAACTGCAATAGCCGCATTAACCGGATCCATTGGATTACTCAAAAAGACAGCCGAGGGGACCTGGGTTATTGATACTAGTTCCTACCTGACAGCAAACCAGTCGATCGCTGTCTCCGGCGATGCAACCGGATCAGGTACAACCGCAATAGCCCTGACTCTTGCCAATTCCGGGGCAACAGCCGGTACTTACAAATCAGTCACAGTTGATGCAAAAGGCCGGGTTACTGCTGGTTCTAACCCGACAACTTTAACCGGATTCGGTATAACTGACGCTGCCTTGGCAGATGATGTCAAGACATGGACCGAAGTCACTGGAACTACACAAGCAATGGCCGTAAACCGGCGGTATATCGCAAATAACGCCGCACAGGTTGTTTTTACATTGCCGGCGACTGCTGTAGTTGGAGATATCATTGAAGTTGCAGGAAAAGGAGCTGGAGGATGGCGGATATCGCAAAACGCAAGTCAGCAAATCGTATTCGGAAGTGTGATAGCCGCCACCGGGACTGGGGGATACATGTATAGCAATAGCCAATATGAGGCGGTAAAATTGCTTTGTCTGACTGCAAACACGCTGTTTACTGTGCTGCGAGCAACAGGCAGTCCGGAGTTGATATAAATGACAAGACAAAACCAAATTTTCAGCCGTGGGTATTACGGGCTGGATGATATAATCGGTGTACAGTGGGATTCATCACAAACAACACCTACTTTAAAACGAATCGATGAGGACTTAGAAGAACTTCCCACAGATTATAACTGGAATAAATATTTTGCAAATCACCCGCTTTTCCGACAGATTAGAAGATGCTCGTTGACTGATGCCGGTGTTGCCACGTTTGGAAGCGATGGTAAAGGAACCGGGTTGACGCTTACCTCTGATTACATAATGACTCGTTACAAGAAGCATCATTTCAAATATATCAAAACTGACGGCACAAAACACAATTGGTTAATCAGTCTTGAACCATCAGCAGGATTTACGAGGCATTACGCGTTTAACCAGCGGGGGCACTCAAGTACTCCGGCAGAACAGGTCTATGTAGGCTCGTATATGGCGGGGGCGAATGGTGGCACTACAGCGGATAACGGAACAGCCAATACAATTTATGCGACTGATTGGACCGGGCTTAAACTTACTAGCAAGTCAGGCAGTAAAGCACTATCTGGTAGTGGTTCTTCCGGCACAATGGCACAATTTGAGGCTGCTGGGAATGCAATTGGAACTGGATGGGGGAGTGAAAATTTCTGGACTTACTGTATGAGACAACTGTTGTTTTACATCAGATATGCGTCGCTAAACAGTCAGGTTGTCCTCGGAGATGGCAGGACAAACCCTAGTAACTTTTGTGCTTCGATTCCAGGAACTTATTTAGATCAAACATCGGCTGGTGCTGGGGTAGATATCCAATCGCTACTCGCTTCAGATGGGAGTTATGGGGACCTAGTAGGATCATCATATCGCCCAGTGGTCTATCCTGGGGGAGTCGAAGGACTAATAGGGCTTT
>Ga0172381_10000698_pt1 | contig 40978 bp, 46 predicted proteins | sample Leawel6488metaG_FD_119754 | JGI IMG/M metagenome (GOLD analysis project Ga0172381, IMG submission 119754) | Leachate microbial communities from a municipal landfill in Southern Ontario, Canada - Leachate well 64-88 metaG | ecosystem: Engineered > Solid waste > Landfill > Unclassified | place... | reverse complement strand
TCACCTCTTTTTCCCCAGAAGAGTCAGGACATGCTTTTGTATGACACCGACTTTTCTCGGGTTTATATTTACTATATACTAAGATTTGATTCTTCAAGGGAGAAAAGGTAAAAGAGGGTGATAGGTGATATTTTAATTAACTATTACTTACAAATCATATTCTTATATAAGATAAGAAAGTTTTAACGAACTTTATAACATGTAAAAAATCCTGTCTAAAATCAGGCACTTTTCTTACAAGATAAAAAAGAAGGAAATCGATAATATAATCTAGTCTAAATTCTAGCACTGTTTATTTGAGTCTTTCTTTTTATTATTTTATTTCTATACTATTTAGTAAACGGACCATAGAGTTTCGGACCTGAATCTGCAAAAGAATATACTAAATAGAAATCATCACAATCAACTATATACAAACTAGCCCACCCACCATCAATATTAGAATCTGAAGGACTATATGAATAAACCAAAACAGGAGTAACCTCTTTATTATTACAATTAAATTTTTCAGCTCTAAAATCATATGTAACTAATTTTCCATTAATATTCATAGTATCATTAACCATTCCAATTAAGTAAGAGTTATATTGATGATTATTAATCATGGGATATTTATCAGATAAAACCTTATTTATTTTATTATTATTTTGGTTAAAATAAAAAAACAAAGCCCCTATAAATACAACTAAAACAATCACTACAATTATTACAGTTACTAAATTTTTTGTTTTCATAAAACTCTATAACTTTCCATTCCTTTTATAATAACTTCAGGATTCCCAGCTTTATAAATTTATCAAATAGGTTTGTTATTTACGAAAATTTCGATTAGGCATATTCCTATTCACCATATTCTTATTTGGAAAATTTCGGTTAGAAAACCCTTTATTTACAAAACCTCTATTTGGAGGACCTCTAGCAGGAATACCTCGATTAACAGGACTTTTGATTAAAGTTTTTTGAACTACTCTTTCTTCAGATACATTCTTCGAAAGAATAACAAACAATCCCAAAATAAAAACAAGCGAGATTAAAAAAAAGAAAAAATTTCCAAATGAGAAATTTAATACTTCAAAATAAAAAAAAGAAAATACAACCAGAAAGAAAATAACTAAGTAAGTTACATAACCTTCCCATCTTAATGGAACAAAAGGAATATACTTATTAGGCTTAAACCAATAGAATTCATCCATTGTTTATCTCCGAAAATAAAAGTTATTTAATTTAAGACATCTCTTTTTCATGAAACATTAAAGTAAACCTTAATTTAAAAATCTATCTTTAAAGAAGGATTGTTTAGAACAGTCTTAATATATAAATTAAATTATTTTTTTACAACAAATTCAGTATAATGGCATCTTCCACAATATACTCGGTCAGTTGCTTTCATCAAAAATACACCTGTTCCACATCTAGGGCAGCTTCTTTCTCTTTTTATTGTATCTCCTTCAATCTTATACATCTTGTACTTCTTTGAAGTAGGTTTGTTTTTATGTTTTTTCTTACCGCCAGCTTTTGCATCTTTTGCCATTTTGAATTTAGTGTAAAATGGAAAACCCTAAAAATCATTAAGATTTTTTATGTTTGCCATTTTTATTCACATGAATATTGATTAAAGAAGGTTTAAAAAGGTTTCTTATTTACTCAAAATTTTAATAAGGGTTTATCCTGTAGCCCTGGTAGTCAAAAACAATTCAGAAATAATAAATAATGCAAGTACAAATAATATAACAATTCCAAGTTTAATAAAAAACTTTTTTCTTTCAATAACCCACTTTTCAACTTCTTCTACTTCCCTACTAATCTCTCTGTCTATCTCAAGCATGTCTTTGTCAAATCTCTTAAGTTCAGAATTAAGGTCATTTTGAATAATCCTCTTATTAGTTGTCTTAGAATGTTTATTCGCCTTCGATAAATGATTAGCTTTAACCTTTTTTTTCTTCATAGTTTTGTTAAGGGATTTGTTATTTATAAATATTTCACTAATAAATCAAAAAGAGTTAATTTAAGCAGCAGGAGTTTCTTCAGCCTTTTTTGCTTCTTCTTCAGCCTTTTTTCTTTCTTCCTCTGCTTTTTTCTCAGCTTCTCTTTGTTTTCCTGTTTTTTGCACAGCTTTTTGCAAATCTTCCTTAGAATCATAAACATAAGCTTTTACAACAAATGACTTGCTTCCAAAACTTCCACGAACTCCATAAACATCAATATTTTCTTCTGGCTTTGAAAATTTTTCAGATATAAGTTTTCTGCATTCATCAAAATTAGGATTTTTCTCAGCTTCGAGTATGAAACTAACTTCTTGTCTTCTGAACATATCATTTCTTATTTGTTTTTTTGTTTCCATATTAAGTTTAGAATTAAATCCATTTAAAAGGATTACTATAATTTAATTGAATAAATTCCTTTCTTATTTATTTTTAATTTTTGAGCAAGCTCAGATTTTTCAGGATCAATAATTTCTATTTTTCCCTTAAAATTATCAGAAAATTCCTTTTTTCCACAAGAAGGACATTCATCTCCAGAATAAATTAATTTGCAATTTTTACAAGCTTTTTCTTTTGCCATATTAATTTTTTCCTCCAGAATAAAAAGAATCACTAAAACCTGCTTGAACTATTTCTCCGCTAAAAGCAGTATTCTTATCCAAAAGAGCAATTATACTATTTTGAAGGTCTCCAATGGCAATATTGCTTACTTCCATTTTTTCTCCACGCCCATAATTAAGTTTTAAATCAAAATGCTTTATCATTTGGCTTTTTCCTTTTTAGATTTAATCTCTTTTGTAGATTTAACTTCTTTTTTTTCTGATTTTTTTGATTTTTGTTTTTCTTCTTTAATCCACTCAAGTTTTCCAAGTCCAGGTTGTCTCATAGTAAGTCCAATTTTTGGTTGGTCTCCTTTATAAGAAACTGCAACAATTCTTGCAAGGCAAGTATCTTTTTTCTTGAGAACCCTTTTAGAGTCTTTTCCAAGTAAAGAGTTTGAGCTTGAAAAACTAACATAATCATCCATAGTTTGAGAAATATGGATCATTCCATTCATTACTCCAAGATTGATAAAAGCTCCAAAATTTGTTATTTCTTCAACAGTGCAAAAAACTAATTCCTGAAGTTCAGGTTTCCAGACAATTAATTTAAACTTTGAATTATAGTAAGCTGCTCCGTCGCCAGGAATTATTATTCCGTCTCCAACATCTGAAACAGAAATTATGCCTATAACCTCTCCTATTTCTTTGTCATGATAGTTAGCATAAATTTCCTGAAGTTGTTTAGCAACAGCATCACTAGTTTTAAGCCCAAATAATCTGGGTTCTACTCTTACATAATCTTCAACTTCAACAGTATAGAACATAGTAAAATATAAAAAAGTAGATTTATAAAGGTTACTAATTAAAAAAAATCAGAGATTCTACTTAGTTAGCATCAATTTCTTGCCTTTATTTATCAAAATAACCCTTCCAAGAATTTTTCTCATTTCCCGATCAAGAGTACAAACAATATTCTTGCTGTTCTCACGGGAAAGTTTAATAATTGACTCGTCAACATCTTTTCCAGGAAGATTTACCTTTTTAACATTATTATGCTCAAGTAAGTCAAGAGCCAGTGCAGCAGCAGCCTTGTCTTTCCCATTAACCTTTTTTAGACTATCATCCCTTAGTTTTTCAAGTTCATTTATAACCTGGATTGGCACAACAAGTTCATAATCTTCATTAATAATATTAGAAATAGTCTCGATATAGTCTAATTTTTCCCTTGCGCAATAAATAAGAAAATTTGTATCAAATATTATCTTCATGAGTAACTAAGAAAAAAAGTGTTTAAATAATATTCTATCCTAAGCTTTAAATAATCCTTTGCCTTTACTAAGATTATGGAACAAAGAGGCCATATAATAGAAGTCCTAAACCAAGTAAAAGACAATCTAGATAAAGAAAATTACATAAAAATAAAGGAACTAAGCAATCACTTTGTTCACCTTTCTTCAGTTGAACAAGACCCTGATATTATTTCTCTTGCAGTGGTTATTTATGCATTGAGCAAGCTTATTGAAAGAAAAGAATACCAAGATTATAAAAATTGGCCTGAGTTCTATAAAAATTACATTAAAAAAATAGAAAATGCATCAGTATACTTAAAAAAAGATGATGATGAAAAATTTAGAGAGGAAATAAAACTTTTAAGAGAATCAATTCAAAACATCTCTGGAAATTTAAAAAATTACATTAATGAAGTATTTAGAAAAGCAAGCATAAACAAAGCATCTAGAATTTATGAGCATGGTATTTCCATGGAAAAAACAGCAAATATACTGGGAATAAGTATTTGGGAGCTTACAGAATATGCAGGACAAGCAAGATCAGGAGACATTAATCTCACAGTAACCCTTCCGATTAAACAAAGAATAAAAACAGCAGAGGACATTTTCAAATAAAATGGCTAAACCTAAATGCATTATATTTGATTCAGGACCTTTGATAAATTTCGCAATGAATGGTCTGCTTCCTGTGCTTGAAAAATTAAAAGCAGAATTTAAAGGAGAGTTTTTAATAACAAAAGAAGTAAAATCAGAAATAATTGATTACCCCTCTACAATAAAAAGATTTGAATTAGAATCATTGCAATTAAAAGAACTATTTAAAAAAGGAATTATAAAACATGCAGATTTAACAGAGAAACAAATAGATGAATTAAGAATAAAAAGAGAAGAAATAACAAACACTGCAAATTCAACATTTTATTCAAATAGAAAAAATATTCACTTGATAGATAAAGGAGAATCAGCAGCACTTGCACTTTACAAGATAATGGACTGCGAATGTGTGATGGTCATAGATGAAAGAACAGCAAGAATGTTATGTGAAAATCCAGAAAGTTTGAGAAAAATTATTCAAAACAAGCTCCATAATCCGATTAAAGCAAATAAAAAAAATTATGATTTCTTCAGGGACTTTAAAGTAATCCGCTCAACAGAACTTGCTTATATAGCCTATAAAAAAGGTCTCTTTGATATAAAAGACCCTGCTGCCCTTGAAGCAACATTATATGGGTTAAAATATCATGGCTGCTCTATTTCAGAAGAAGAAATAGAAGAAATGAAAAAATTATGATTTTTTTCATAAGTTCAGTTCTTGCAAACTTTCACAAAATGAAAAAATTATGATTTTTTAAATAAGCTTCAGTTCTTGCAAACTTTCACAAAATGAAAAAACTCTAAATAAATAAGATTAAACCTTAACAGCAGTCAGGACAATCACATTCGCTAAGTAACTTTTTCCCTTCTGCAGTAGGCTTGATATTACATCCATCCTTGCTACAAAGAAGAGTTGCTACTTCTTTCCCATCGCATACAATTTTGCATTCTTTGTTTTTCATGATTTACCTCCCTAAAATTTAATATATCGGATATACGATATTACAATTTATAAATATATCGGTTATGCGATACAATATTAATTAAAAACATTTTTATATTGGTTATCCAATATAATTATATGGGATGTAATTGTGAATTAAAAGGTTATTTATCTTACCTGGTTTTATGGATAATAAACAAAAAAAGCATGACTGGTGCAGAAATATCACAAGAACTAAAAAAAAGAAGAGGCAGTAAACCCAGTCCCGGAACAATATACCCTGTCCTTAAAGAGCTAAAAGACAAAGGTCTGATTGCTTCAGATAAAAATAAAGCATATAGTCTAACTGAAAAAGGAAAAAAAGAATTAAAAAGGTCATGTAATTTATTTTGTAACATGTTCTACGATATAAAAGATATGTTTGACTGTTGTAAATAAAATATTTAATTTAAAAACAAGATTCTTCTTAAAAACAAAACCCCTAATTGCAGTAGTTTTCAATTTAAGTAATTATGGTTTTAAATAAATATAATACTATCGAATTATGTTTATAAATAAAAATTGCAGGTTATAAATATGCAAAAAGAATTTCATTGCAAATGCCAAGGACTTCTAGAATATTTTGCCCAAAGTGAAGAATTAAATGGCCTTGTTTGTGGAGACGGATCAATTCGTACATCATTCTATTCTTGTAATCGATGCGATACTGTCTATGAATTAACTAGAGAAAATACTGAGCCAGATACAGAAAGATATCCTACAAGATACAATGGAGATTTAACTAAAAGTGAGATAAAAGAACATGCACTAACATTTAGAGGAGATATAGGAATAGAAGATGAACAAAGAATAATTGCTCTAAGAAGAAAATAAAAGCATAAATAAAGTTATAAACCCCTTGTTTCTAGTAATTTTAAGACATTCACAAGGGGATATCGTATAATGGTAATACACGAGCCTCCAGAGCTTGGAATGCCGGTTCGATTCCGACTATCCCCATATCTTCTTAAAAAATGCCCTGTCAGGAATTTAATTTTTTAATTAATTTAAAACTATTTTTTGGAATTTACTTCTAAAAAAATAGCAAATTAAGCATATTTATTGCTTAATTTGTTCGGAATCAAATGATTCCGGACAAAGCCATTGAGAAATAAGATTTATAAACCAAAATTAAAGAATCTAAAGTATGATTAACTTAGAACAACATTATAGATTTGAAGGAAAACCTGTGACTAGGATAGTGCTAGGAAACCCTATACCTGTCTCTGAAAGTAACATAACTATTCAAGGAGACAGATTAAATATTCCTGGAACAATTACAGGCTCTGTAGGATTTTTAGATTATTTGGTAGACAAAACCTTGCTTCCAGTTTCAAGAAAAAGCAATTCAATAACTGCTAAAAAGGCAATAAGAATTCCGTTTTTAGGAATAGAACCTCCATATCAAGGAGTAGGATTATGTTCATATACTTTGCAAGAACTAGAGGAAATTGCAAAAAAACAAAAATGCTCGGCAATAACAATAGAAGAAGTAAAAAACCCTCTTTTAGTTGTCTGGGGAAACAGACATGGATATAAACCATATTGGGATTATAGAAATATTTTAAAATATTTAGCAGAAGAATAGTTTATAAACCAGACTTTACAAATTATAGTTCAAAACCTTAGTGATTACATTTTTATTTTTATCTTTTAGTATTAAACAGCAATATTCTCTTAAATAAAATAGGACTAAAAAATGAAAGACATAATAATTAGGGGCGCACGTGAACATAATCTAAAAAATATAGATTTAACTCTTCCAAGAGACAAATTTATAGTTTTTACTGGAGTCTCAGGCTCAGGAAAATCAACCCTTGCATTTGATACACTTTATGCAGAAGGTCAAAGAAGATATATGGAGTCACTTTCTTCTTATGCAAGGCAATTCTTAGGACTTATGACAAAACCTGATGTTGATTCAATAGAAGGACTTTCACCTGCAATCTCAATTGAACAAAAAACAACTTCAAAAAACCCAAGATCTACAGTTGGAACTGTAACTGAAATATATGATTATCTTCGTCTTCTTTATGCAAGAATAGGAACACCATTCTGTCCAGTTCATAATATCAAAATAGCTGGAGAAACCCCTGCAAAAATAACCCAAAGAATAACTCAGGAGTTTAAAAATCAGGAAATAACAGTTCTTTCTCCAATAGTCAGGCAAAAAAAAGGAACTTATGAAAAAGTCCTAGAAGACTTAAATAAAGAGGGTTTTACAAAAGTAAGAGTAAACAAAAAAATAATAAGAACAGACGAAAAAATAAAACTAGTAAGATATGAAAAGCAAGATATTGAAATAGTAATTGACAAAGTATCAAGCGAAGACCAGTCCAGACTAAGTGAAGCAATTGAAAGTGCACTCAAAAAATCAGAAGAAGGACTTGTAATCATACTTGATGAAAAAGGAAATGAAACAATTTATTCTTCAAAAATGGCATGCCCTGTTTGTGGAATGGCTTTTGAAGAACTTGAACCTAGGATGTTTTCATTTAATTCCCCATTTGGAGCTTGTGAAGAATGCCATGGACTTGGAGTAAAAATAGAATTTGACTCTGATTTAATTATCCCTGACAAAAATCAGTCAATAATGGATGGAGCAATCAAAGTCTATGGAAAAATGGACCTGACCTGGAGAAGTCAGCAACTTTCAGCAATAGGAAAAAAACACGGTTTTAAATTATATACTCCTATTAAAGACTTTACAAAAAAACAACTGGATATTTTGTTATATGGCTCAGACGACCCGATTACAGGAAGATGGAGCAATGGAGCTTCAATGAATATGGAAAATGGTTGGGAAGGAGTAATTCCTCAGTCAGAAAGATTGTATAGACAAACAGAATCAGATTATAGAAAAAATGAACTCTCAAAGTATATGAAGGAATCTCCTTGTACAAAATGCAAAGGAAAAAGACTCAAAGACAAAATAATTGCAGTAAAATTAAATAACAAATCAATAATAGATTTAACAGATATGTCGATAAAAGATTCTGTTGAATTTTTTAATAATATAGAACTAACTCAAAAAGAAGCAGAAATTGCAAGACAAATTCTAAAAGAAATAAAATCAAGAATCAACTTTTTAGAACAAGTAGGGCTAGGATATCTAAATCTTTCAAGAAATGCAGGAACCCTTTCAGGAGGAGAAGCACAAAGAATCAGACTTGCAACCCAAATAGGTTCAAATCTTATGGGAGTGCTATATATTTTAGATGAACCTTCAATAGGACTTCATCAAAGAGATAATCACAAATTAATTGAAACTTTAAGGCACTTAAAAGATATGGGAAATACATTAATTGTAGTTGAGCATGATGAAGATACAATAAAAAATGCAGATTATGTTGTAGATATTGGTCCAGGAGCAGGAATTCATGGAGGAAAAGTTATAGCAGTTGGAACTCCAGAGCAAATAGAAAAAAATCCAGATTCAATTACAGGAAAATATTTATCAGGAAAATTAAAAATTAATACTTCAAATAAAATAAGAAAAGAAAAAGGATTTATAGAAATAATTAATGCAGAAGAAAATAATCTAAAAAATATCAGTGTTAAGATTCCAACAGGGGTCTTAACTTGCATTACAGGAGTCTCAGGCTCAGGAAAATCAACTCTGATTAATGAAATACTCTATAAAGCATTAATGAAAAAGTTCTATGACTCAAAAGAAACTCCTGGAAAACATAAAGAAATTAAACTTAACAACGAAATAGACAAGGTAATTGTAATAGACCAGTCTCCAATTGGAAAAACCCCCAGATCAAATCCTTCAACTTATATTAAGGCATTTGATGAAATAAGAAATCTCTATTCTGAAACAAAAGAAGCCAAAATAAGGGGATATTCTCCTGGCAGATTTTCATTTAATGTAGAAGGTGGAAGATGTGAAAAATGTGAAGGAGATGGAGTAATAAAAATTGAAATGAACTTCCTCCCAGATGTTTATATTGAGTGTGAAGAATGTAAAGGAAAAAGGTATAATAATGAAACCCTGGAAATAAAATTCAAAGATAAATCAATTGCAGATGTTCTTGATATGAGTGTAGAAGAAGCAGTAAAATTATTTGAAAATGTTCCAAATATCAAAAGAAAAATAGAAATGCTAAATAAAGTAGGGCTAGGATACATAAAACTAGGTCAATCTTCAACAACTCTTTCAGGAGGAGAAAGTCAAAGAATAAAACTTACAAAAGAACTCTCAAAACGAGATACAGGAAAAACCCTTTATCTTTTAGATGAACCAACAACAGGCCTTCATTTCCACGATATAGATAAACTTCTAAAAGTAATAAACGATTTGGTTGATAAGGGAAATACAGTTCTGGTAATTGAACATAATCTTGATTTAATTAAGTGTGCAGACCACATAATTGATTTAGGTCCTGAAGGTGGAGAAGCAGGTGGAGAAATAATCGCAATAGGAACACCTGAAGATATTATGAAAAACACAAAGTCCTACACAGGAAAATATCTTAAAATGCATTTAGACAGAGAGAAAAGCAAAGGAAAATAAACAGGACTTTATCTAAATCTTACCATAGCATACTCATCATAAAACTTATCTTTTCCCTTTTTTATATTTCTTCTTATGCATTCAAGTTCAAAACCGCATTTTTCCATTACTCTTTTTGAAGCAGGATTAAAAGTAAATGCAAGACCAGTAATCCTTTTTGGATGAAATCTTTTATCTGCAAATGCTAAAAGTAAATTTAAAGCACTTGTTGCATATCCTTTTCCCCAATAATCTCTTCCAATCCAATATCCAATTTCAAGACTTTCGTTTTGATAATCAATTTTTTTAAGGCCTGCAGAGCCAACCAAAGCATCATCAAGAGTTATTGCTAAAGAATATTCTTCAGGTTTTCTTATAGAATAATTAGAAATTGTTTTTTTAAGCCATCCTTCTTCAAATTGCCTGGTAACCTTTGGAGGATTTTTAGCGATTGTAAGACCGATAGGATCAGTTACACTTTTATCAGGGAAAATCTCCATTATCCTATCTAAATCCTTAATTGAAAATTTCCTTAATTTTATTACACCGGTGTTTTCCATAACCCTTTTACCCTGCTAGATTATTTATACTTTTCTAACTAATAATAATTTTCTTCTCTAAAACTTCACTAATCTTAACTACCCAAAACCCTTTTATCCTAAGGTTTCGTGTATATTAAATGACTAAAATAGACCTCTCAAAAGTTCCAGAAAATCCTGGATGTTATTTATACAAAGATAGCAAAGGAAACATAATTTATGTAGGTAAAGCTAAAAATCTTAAAAAAAGAGTTTCTCAATATTTTGATTCAAGACAAAAAGACCCAAAAACTCAGGCACTTTTAACCCATATTGATTCTGTTGACTTTATTATAACAAAAAACGAAGTAGAAGCACTAATCCTTGAAAATAATTTAATAAAAAAGAATCATCCAAAATATAATATTGATTTAAAGGATTCTAAAAATTATGCTTATATAAAAATAACTTCTGAAGAATTTCCAAGGCTCCTGATTGCAAGAAAAAAAGATGATGATTCAGAATATTTTGGTCCTTTTACTTCAGCAGAAAAAAGAGATTCTATTCTTCAAACACTAACCAGAACTTTTAAAATAAGAACCTGTAAAAAGATGCCTAAAAAAGCATGTCTCAGATATCATATTAATTTATGTGATGCTCCCTGTATTAACAATATAACTAAAGAAGAATATAATAAAAATATAAGGCTCGTAAAATCAATTTTGTCAGGAAAAACAAAAGAGATTATAGAAGAAATAAAAGAAGAAATAAAAATTGAATCAAAAAAACAGAATTTCGAAAAAGCAATTGAACTTAGAGACAAGATAGAATCTTTAGAATACTTAAAAGAAAGGCAAAATATGCAAAGAATAAAAGAATATAATGAAGATATTATAAATTACTTAATAAAAGACGATAAAGTGTATCTTTTGCTTTTCAAGATTTACAAAGGAACACTTGAAAATAAAGAAGAATACGAATTCCCGCTAAATTATGAACCTGAATTTCTAGAGCAATTCTTAACTCAGTATTATTCAGAAAATCCTATTCCAAAGGAAATAATTATTCCAAATCCAGTTGGAGAATCAATAAAAGTTTATCTGAAAAAAAAAGCAAATAAAAAGATAAGCATAATAGTTCCTACAAAAGGTGAAAAAAAAGAACTCTTAGACCTTGTTTTAAAAAATATAGAGATAATCTTTTTTGAAAATATAAATAAATTAATCGAGTTAAAAGAAAAATTAAATCTTGAAAAAATACCTGAAGTAATTGAATGTTTTGATATTTCACATCTGTCTGGAACAAATCAGGTAGGTTCAATGGTGCAATTTAGGAAAGGAAAACCTGATAAATCAAATTATAGAAGGTTTAAAATAAAAACCGTAGATCAAATAGATGATTTCGCTTCAATTAAAGAAATAGTCTTTAGGCGTTATTATAGAATAAAAAAAGAAAACTCAAGTCCTCCAGACCTAATTGTTATTGATGGAGGAAAAGGACAGTTAAGTTCAGCACTTGAGTCCTTAGAAGAGTTAAATCTAAAAATCCCAATAATTTCCCTTGCAAAAGAATTTGAGGAAATCTATATGCCTGGAGAGTCAAACCCTTTAAGGCTCAATCATAAAGATCCTGCATTACAAATCCTGCAGCAGATAAGGGATGAAGCACATAGATTTGCAATAACCTATAACAGACTTCTAAGAAAAAAGGATTTGCTCAAAAAATAAAATCATATAAGAAAACTTATAAATTACCTTCTTTTTATTTTGTGATGAAAACAAAAGGGATGAAATATATTTATACAATCATAATAGGATTATCTCTCTATATTTTATTTTGTTTTAAGGAAAATATCCATTTTGCAGGGATTTTAGCTTTCTTTTTAACAATTGGATTTTTTCACTTAGGAGACAAAGTATTCAAAATAAATTATAAAAGAAAACATTATGCTATTCTGGTCTTTATGTCTACATTTGGTCTATTGTTTTCCCCGCTTTACAATATGTATATACATTATGACAAAATTCTTCACCTAACATTTCCATTTTTAGGATGTATCTTAATATTCTATATTGTAAATAAAACAAAACTAGACATAAAAACAAAGTTAATATTAACATTTACTACAATGATTACCCTAATAACATTTTCAGAAATTGTAGAATATTACTTAGACCAGTTGTTTAATCTACACCTTCAGGGAGTATTTGAAGGAGACCTAGTCGGACTAATGAAAACTTCATCAGGAGAACTTATTACAATTCAAAGCCCACTATCAGATACTATTACCGACTTAAGTTTAGGGGTTCTAGGCTCATTAATTTTTGTAGTTTCAAAACTTTGGATATTTAAAAACAATAAAAAAATATAAAGCAAATTTTTAATTCCGTAATCTCTATAAACCTTTATTTTCTATTATTCTTTAACTAAATAGTATTCTTAATAGTAACTCAGACCAAATTACAATGAAAAAACCAGACAACCTCTTTGAACTAAAAACTGATTTTAAACCAGCAGGTTCTCAGCCAGAAGCAATAAAGAAAATCTTAGAAGGTTTCAAATCAGGCAAAAATACACAAACACTTCTCGGAGTAACAGGCTCAGGAAAGACTTTTACAATGGCAAATGTAATTAAGTCAATAAACAAACCAACATTAATCCTTGCGCATAATAAAACTCTTGCAGCACAGTTATATGAAGAATTCAAAGAGTTCTTTCCAAATAACAAAGTAGAGTATTTTGTTTCTTTTTATGATTATTATCAGCCTGAGTGTTATATACCTCAAACAGACAAATATATTGAAAAAGACTCTGCAATCAATCCAAAAATAGAACAAATGAGACTTTCTGCAACAGCTTCATTAATTACAAGAAAAGATACAATTGTCATTTCAAGCGTATCTTGTATCTATAGCCTGGGTAAGCCAGAAAATTTTGAAATGATGGGATTCTCAATTAGACCCAAAGAAAAAATGCAAAGAAAAGAGATTATAACTAAACTAGTAAATATCCAATATGAAAGAAATGACATGGATTTGTCATCAGGAAAATTTAGAGTAAAAGGAGATACAATAGACTTTATTCCAGCAGGATATTTTGAAAATATTTTAAGAATTGAACTAGATGGAGATACAATCGAAAAATTATCTGTAATTGACAAGAACACAGGAAGATTGCTCGAAAAACTAGATTTGCTTTATATTTACCCTGCAAGGCACTTTGTAATTCCTGAAAGCGAAATAGCAGAAGCTCTTGTGGATATTGAAAAACAATTAGAAAAAGACTTGCCCAAGTTAAATCCTCTTGAAGCCCATAGATTAAAGCAAAGAACAATGAATGATATTGAAATGATAAAAGAAACAGGTTATTGCAAAGGAATTGAAAACTACTCTAGCCACTTTGATAAGAGAAAATCAGGAGAAAAACCTTATTGCCTACTGGATTATTTTCCTAAAGGAGATTTTTTAATAATGGTTGATGAATCTCACCAGACAATTCCACAGGTTCATGGAATGTATAACGGAGACCGTGCAAGAAAAAAATCACTAATTGACTATGGATTTAGGCTTACAAGTGCATATGACAACAGACCATTAAAATATGAGGAATTTGAAAAATATCTAAATGAAAATAAAACTTTGTTTGTTTCAGCAACTCCTTCTGTTTATGAAAAAGAAAAATCAAATCAAATAGTAGAACAGATAATAAGACCAACAGGCCTAATTGACCCAGAAGTCTTTATACACCCAATAAAAAACCAGGTTGAAGACTTAATATCAGAAATAGAAAAAACAGTCAAAAAAGGAAATAGGGTTCTTGTAACAACCTTGACAAAAAAACTTGCAGAAGAACTAACTGATTACTTGGGGTCACATGGAATTAAAACAAGATATATGCATTCTGAAATAAAAACCCTTGAAAGAACAGAACTAATAAGGCAATTAAGACTTGGCAAATTTGATGTGCTAGTAGGTATAAACCTGTTAAGAGAAGGGCTTGATATTCCTGAAGTAGGTCTAATAGGGGTTCTTGATGCAGATAAAGAAGGATTTTTAAGGGATGCAAGAAGTCTAATCCAGATAATTGGAAGAGCAGCAAGAAACCTTGATGCAAAAGTAATTCTTTATGCAGACATAATCACTGCTTCAATTGAAGAAGCAGTAAATGAAACAAAAAGAAGAAGAGAAATTCAAATAGAATATAATAAAAAACACAAGATTACTCCAAAAACAATAATTAAACCTGTAAAAAAATCAACTGTTGCAGTAACAATAAAAGATACAAAACATATTCCAAAATCAGAAATTCCAAATATGATTATAGAATTAACTGCTGAAATGCAGGAAGCAGCAGAAAATTTAGAATTTGAAAAAGCAATAGAAATTAGAGATAAAATAAAAGAACTTGAAAAAAGAATCAAGATAACAAACCTAGACTAAACTTTTTCTTTCTCTCCCAACATTTAAAAACCATTTTTATCTTATTACTAAAATGAAACCTAAAAAACCAAATCTAAGATATATTACAATAAAGAACTCCAAAGTTCATAATAAGGGAATCTTTGCAAAAAAAGATGTCAAGAAAGGAACAAAACTAATAGAATATGTTGGAGAAATAGTAACTAAAGAAGAAGGAACCAGCAGAGCAGTAAAACAGTATAGTCTTGCAAGAAAAAATAAAGAATTAGGTTCAGTATATGTTTTTGAATTAAATAAAAAATATGACCTGGATGGTAACTTTAAGTATAATGTTGCAAGATTTATCAATCACTCCTGCAGCCCTAATTGCAGATTCACAATTAAAAAAAATAGGATTTGGATAATTGCAAAAAAGAACATAAAAAAAGGAGAAGAATTAAACTATGACTATGGTTATGATTTAGAAGACTATAAATCTCATAGATGCAAATGCGGCTCTAAAAACTGTATAGGGTATATAGTTGCAACAGAACACAGAAAGAAACTTCAAAGGATTTTGAATAAAAAGAAAAAAGCAAACTAATTTTCTACATGCTTATCTTTTTCAAGGATTTGTTCCATCTTTTTAATGTCTATTTTGGATTTCCAAAAGAAAAATCCAATAACTCCAAAAGTGATTAATGGAGAAACATAAACAGGTATTTCAACTCCAAAACTATCCAGTATCATAATAAGACCTAAAAAGAAAATAGAATACATTGCTCCATTTTTAAGATAAGGATATTTTTTTACTTTGTCAACATTTCGAACTGTAAGTTCCCTTACAACAAAAGCTCCAAGACCATTACCAAGAATTATAAGCGGAACTGATAAAGTAAATGCAAATGCTCCAAGAACCCCATCTACTGAAAAAGTTGCATCAATTACTTCAAGATAGATTATTTTGGAAACATCTGACATATTTCCTTTCATTAAGTTCTCCTCAGCTCTTTTTGCATTTTCTTTAAGCCCATTTGTAATAAAAAAAGCAGTAGAACCAATAACTGCTGAAAAAGCCATAAGAGGGTTTTTCTGTAGAGAATACCAGACAATAAGACAAAGAACAATAGAAACTACTGAATAAAACCAAATTCCTTTATTATCAAAGAATTTTTCAGCCTTGAGTCCATAATTTTTAGGTTCAGAGAAAAGCCAGTAAAGAAAAATAAAAATAAGAAAAGTTCCTCCACCAACAAGAAGGATAGGAGCAGATTCTTCCATAGAAGCAGCTATTGCAGGGTCACTTGAAAATGTTGCTGTAAGTGAGCCTAAAATTCCAAGAGCAGGATTTGTCAAAAATACAATAAGCCATGGTAAAATACCACGAACAATAAAAACAGCAAATAAAAGACCCCAAAACAAAAACCATTTTCTTGCCCTTGGCCTCATAGTATGAAGTACATCTGCATTTATTACTGCATTATCAATTGAAGATATTACTTCAAATAAACAAAGCCCGATTAAAACAATGGCAATTGAAAATATTTCCATAAAAATAATATAAAAAATGAGTATTTAATTATATTTCTTCGCAAATAATATACTTGCCGCAAGCATTAAACAAGATAGCTTCATGGTTTCCTCTTAATTGCTTTTCATACCTGCCCCTTTCTTTCCAGTAATCTTTAGGGTCAACTGAATATTTTATTAAGACTTTTCCTATTTTAAATTTCTTTAAAATATCCATTACTTGAACATAATTATTTCCTGTTCCAATAACTTCAAATGCCTTGCATAAATTATGAAATTTATCGTCAAGTTTATCTGAACTAATTAAAACTCTGTTTTTTTCAGAGCCCTCAAGTATATTTCCTTCTATTCTAGTTGCAAACTCATTTTCAAGCCCAGCTTTCACAATTGCAGTACTAATTTCATAAATATACCTGGAGATTTTATTGGTTCTAGCAAACTTGGAATTCTCTTTGACTGCTTTAGCAGCATCTTTGCAATTCTCATTAAATTTTTTAACTTCGAGAGAAGCATTTTTGGAATTCTCATTAGGTTTTCCTAATGAGCCTATTCTTCCTATTCTTTCCCCGTTAACATCACTAACACTAATATCTGCTTTTTTTAAATTTCCAAAATACAAATCTAGCCTGTTTAGTTTATTGCCAACTGACAAATATTCTCGTTCCATATTGCCAAGTCTGTCGAGTTTATCCATATCTATCTGAGGAGGAATTTCAAGACAAATATTAGGGGTTATTTTAGAATAAATCTCAAGAAGTTTAAATATATTTGGAGAAATGCTCTCAAGATTCCTTTCTTTTTCCTGAGGCAGTCTTTCAGGGTCACAAAATATTATGTCAGGCTTTATTTTTCTTATTTTTTCAATAACCTTTTCATCAAGAACATTTCCAGTTTCAAATTCTAGGTTTTTAACATTTTCAAAATTCTTTTTTGCAAAAGAAACTTTTCTTTCATCAATCTCAAATCCAAAAACCTCAGAACAAGTCTTTGCAAAAGCTCCTGATTGAATTCCAATGCCTGAACATAAATCAACAATAACCTTGCATTTAAGTCTTTTAGCCCGAAAAGTAGCAACATCAAGAGGAGTTGCAAATCTCAAGTCTTCTTCACTAAAATGCTTCACATTCCCAATATCTTTTTTCATTTTTTATTTAAGACTCCAAATAACAACTAAAATTCCAAGAACAAAATTATAAACTCCAAATAAATAAAACTTATCAGTTTTAATAATCTTTAAAAGAAGTTTTATAGTAAAAAGGCTAACCAAAAAAGTAATGATAAATGAGACAATTAATAGAGAATAATCTAAATTAGTAGCTACCAAATCCTTTAATTCAATAACAGCTGCTCCAAGAACAATAGGAATTGCCATAAAAAATGAAAACTTAACAGCTTCTTCTTTTTTTATCCCTCGAAATATTCCCCCTGAAATTGTAGCCCCGCTTCTTGATATTCCTGGAAGGATTGCAACTGCCTGAAAAACTCCAATAAACAATGAATCAAATAATCCAATCTTTTTCGATTTAACTTGAGCAAATTTAGTAGAATAAATTAAGATTCCCGAAACAATAAAAAATATCCCTAGATAAAATAAGCTTGAAAAAAAGCTCTCAATTTGGTCTTTAAATAAAACTCCAACAAGACCAGCAGGGATTATTCCAAGAAGTATAAAAAATATGTAGTTTAAGTTTTCCTTTTTTCTTAGATTAAGAAGTTGAATAATATCTTTTCTAAATATAAATAAAACTGCAAGAATACTGGCAAAATGTAAAAAAACATCAAAGCTCAGACTCTGAAAACCAAAAAAATTATGCATTAATGCAAGATGTCCAGAACTGCTGATTGGAAGCCATTCTGCAACTCCTTGAATTACACTCATGATTACTGCCTGAATTAAAGATACCATGAAAAGAAAACAACATAGAGATTTAAAAAACCTTTTATGCACTTGTTTGTTTTATTTTAATAAGCAAAATAGAGACCCTAATCTTTATAAATTAAGGATTACTACAATATTTATGGTAAAAGAAGAGGTTAAAAAGAAACCCTCAAAAATAGAGGTTGAACAGGCTTTAATTGACAATTTTATTAATTTACAAAGAGTTCTGACTAATCTGTCTTTAAAATTTGATGATCTTTCAACCAATATGTCTAAAATGCTGCAGTTATTTGAAATTTCAGCAAAAACATTTGCAGAAAAATATTCAACAGAAGAACCTAAAACAGGAGACGTGGATACTGAACTTCTTAAAAAATTAGATTCTCTTCTTGACCAGAATAAGACTATTTCTAAAGGAATAATGTTAATGGAAGAAAAGATAAGGGATAGAAATACTCCAGGGGTTCCTCCACAGTTTGCACAAAAACCAATGGATGAAAATAGGATGCAACAAATGCAGCAGAATCCCCAAAATCTTAGAAGACCTCTTCCAAGATACTAGAAATGGGACTCCAACAAATAAAATCTCATCAAAGAATAATATTTCTCAATAGATTTGTTAAAGAGATTCTTATTAATTTGTCTGAAAAAGAAAGAATTGAAGAAAAAGTTGAACTTGAAAGATTAAGACAAAAATTAACTCCAGATAATTCAAAAGATATATTTAAACAAATGATAAAGTCAGTATCTACGGATGATAAAAGAAAACAAATATTCTACAGAAAAACAATACCTCCAGTTCAAATAGTTTCAAAACCTGCTGCAATAAACCCAATAGTAATGCAAAAACCTGTTGAGCATGTTCAAAGACCTATGCCCCCAAGGCAAATACCCAATCAAACTCCAAGACCTCTTCCTCAAAATATGTTATCAAAAAGTCCTCCTGGATCAGGTGAATCAGGAATGAAAAAAATAGACTCTCTGCTTAAGGATATTTCAATACTTGCAATAGAATGTCCAGGTCCAGGAAAAAATATCTTGCTCAAAAGAAATAATGAGACAAATGTAGCAAGAATTACTCTCAATCAAAATGAAATAAACATGATAGTAGAAGACTTTTCAAAGCAGGCAAGAATCCCTATTGTAGGAGGAATTCTTAAGGCTGCGGTTGGAAACATGGTTATATCTGCAGTAATTTCAGATTTTGTAGGTTCAAGATTTATAATAAATAAAATAACTCCTTATTCATTAATTGCAGAGGAATAAAATAAGGAGGGAGAAGACTTCTTCTCCCATTTCCCCTTTTTATAAGTCTATTAATCTTTTGCTTATTTAAATGATTTAGGCGATTTAAAAGTCATTTGATAAAAATAGATAATAAAAACCAGATATCAAAAACCTCATTTTCTTTAATATTTAATTAGAAAATATATTTAAACCAGAGCTCATTGATATATTTATGAAAATTCAGGATAAAATAACAACAGAAAAAATTGAAAAATATTATTCTTTGACTTCAAAGGCACTATCCATTACAAAAAAATCCATTGCAAAGAATAGAGAAATAGAAGCAAGGGAAATTATTTTAATGGTAGAGTGTTATTTATCAGATGCAAAACATTTCTCAGAAAAAAAAGATTATGTTAATTCATTTGGATGCTTAAACTATGCTCACGGATGGTTAGACTCAGGAGCAAGACTAAAAATATTTAATGTAACAGATACTAAATTGTTTACAGTTTAACTAAATGTTCCTGAATGAAAAAGATAATGTATGCAAGGTCTTCCCATATAATCATAAATCAGTGGTTTTAGTTCTTCAGAGTCAAGAACTCGATCATCAAAATAACAAGCCATTATATTTTTTGAAGGATTATCATCTCGTCTAAAAATTGTTTTTGCTCTTTCTATGCTTTTTAGAAGAGAAGAAAGTCTAGGGCATAAAAATCCATCTGGACCAAAAATATTATCATTAGAAACAAGCGACTCTAAAAAACAACTAAAATCCTGCTCACTAACCCCTGCATCTAAAGTTTCAACTTTAATCTGAACTCTATTTTGTAAACCTTGGTCATATTGAAAAGTATATTCTACTTTGTGGTCACTTTTACGCGCATGTGTAAAAAGAACAAGTTTATCTTCTCCCTCGGGTTTAGCATTGAGCATCATTTGTGACTGACCACTAAGAACCGGGCTATTAAGCCTTTGAAAAAAATAATCCCTAATATCCTTGGCAGTAAGACTTGTATTCATAAAATAGAGACAACCAACTAATTAAAAACAATTATTATAGTACAGAAGATATGTTTAAAAGTAATCTTTAAATAACTAAGATTCCTGTCTCTTTAATGAAAAAGATTACGGTTATAAGTTTAGGTGGAAGTTTAATAGTTCCAGATAAAATTAATCTCAAATTTCTAGAAGAATTTAAAAAAATACTCTTGAAAAATACAAAAAAGAACAAATTCATAATTGTTTGTGGCGGAGGAAGTCCGGCAAGAATTTATATAAATGGCATGAAAGATAATGTCTTATATCAAAGTTTGCTTGGAATAGCTTCAACAAGACTTAATGCAAAGTTTATGACTTATTTTTTTGAAAAAAATGCAAACCAGATAATTCCGAGAGATATGACTGAAGTTGAAGGCTTAATAAAAAAACATGACTTGGTTTTCTGCGGAGCATTAAGATATGCAAAAGATGAAACTTCTGATGCAACTTCTGCAAAACTAGCTCGTTATTTTAATACAGAATTCATAAATCTATCAGATGTTGCAGGACTCTATGATAAAAATCCTAAAAAGTTTAAAAATGCAAAATTTATCCCTGAAATTTCCTCAAAAGAATTTTTAAAAATAGCAAAAAAAATTGGATTTGTTCCTGGCCAGCATTTTATCTTGGATAAAAAAGCCGCAAAAACAATAAACAAATACAGAATTCATACTTATTTACTGGGACCTAACTTAAAAAATCTAGATAACCTGTTGAATAACAGGCACTTTGTAGGAACAGTTATAAGTTAAGATGATTATAAAAACAAAAGACTTTATTTTAAGACCATTTAGAAAAACAGACTTAATCGAATATCATAATTCTAGAAATGACCCAATAATCGCGAGGAATATGTACCATGGAATTTATCCCCTCTCACTAGAGCAGGCTAAAATTGAATTAAACAATTTTATTAATGATAAAAAAGATTGTGAAAAATTTATAATAGAAATAAACAAAAAGTTAGCTGGTGCAATTTATTTTCATGAAATATCTAAAAACCACAAGGCAAGAATAGGATATTGGTTAAGAAAAGAATATAGAAATAAGGGAATAGGAACAAAAGCATTGATAACTGCTACAGATTATGGATTTAAAAAATATAAACTCAAAAGAATAACTGCAAATGTTGTGACATTCAATAAACCATCTATAGGAGCTCTAGAAAAGGCAGGATTTAAATTAGAAGGAATACTTAAGAAGAATAGATATAAAAATAAAAAATACTATGATGATTTTTTATATGCAAAAATAAAATGATAATTTCAACAAATAACCTGCAGGAAATAAGAAACCAGATTCAAAAAATAAAGAAAACAAATCCAAAGGAAATTATAGTAGTTAAGGCAGGAGACGAAGAGTTCAATAGAAAAGTTCTTGAAATAAAAGGAGTCAATGTTTTACTTTCTCCTGAAATAAACAAAGGAAAAGATAAATTAAAACAAAGAGATTCAGGACTAAATGAATTTTTATGTAAACTTGCAAAAAAGAACAACATCAAGATAGGCATTAATGTCCAAGAAATTGCATATCTTCCAGCATTTCAAAAAGCAAGTATGATTGCAAGAATAATTCAAAATATTAAACTCGCTAAAAGAACAAAAACAGAGATAATTCTCTGGCCAGAAAACAAATACAAAAAGCAGGATATAATGGCTTTTATCACAGTTCTAAAAGGAAGTACAGAGATGGGTAAAAAAGCCTAAAAACCTGCCTTATCACTAACTTTATAAAATACTGTTTTCTTGTTTCTAATATGGCAGAACAAGAAAGTGAAATTAAGAAAATAATAGAGTATTTAAGTCCCAATGAAATAAAACTAATACCTTACTTAAAAGAAGGAAGCTTGTCAGGTATTTGTAAAAAAACAGAAATGGACAAAACTGCAATAGTAAGGTCCCTCGAATTCCTATCAAATAAAAATATAATAACCTTGACAACTAAAAAACAAGAGATAATACAACTAGGAATAAACGGTCTTTTGTATCAAAAGCAGGGCCTTCCTGAAAGAAGGTTAAGTAACTTAATTGTTAAGAAAAACTCTGTTTCACTTCAGGAAGCAAAAGAAGGCTCAAAACTAAATGATAATGAATTTAAAGCAGCCCTGGGGGCTCTAAAGAAAAAAGCACTTATTAGTTTAATAAATGGAAACATTGTCTTGACTGGAAAAAAAGAAGAATTAATTCAAAAAACATTGGAAGAAAGATTTTTAGAATCTCTCCCAAAAAAACTAAATGACTTAAAACCTGAAGAGAAATATTGTCTGGACAATTTAAAATCAAGAAAAGATATAATTGATTTAAAAGATAATTCAATAATAGAGTTTACTTTGACAAAATTAGGGGAACAATTAATAAAACATGACTTTTCAAGCTCAAAGGAAATGATTGAAGGAATTACTCCTAGTTTAATTAGGTCTGGAACATGGCATGGAAAAAAATTCAGGAAATATGATATTAAAAGCTCTGTCCCAAAAATATCCGGAGGCAAAAGACATTTTGTTAACCAGGCAACAGACTATTCAAAAAAAATCTGGCTGGAAATGGGATTTAAAGAAATGACAGGTCCAATGGTTGTTTCAGGATTCTGGAACTTCGATGCACTTTTCACAGCTCAAGACCACCCAGTAAGAGAAATGCAGGATACCTTCTTTATTAAAGACAAAGTTGCAAAACTTCCAGACAAAAAAATAATAGAAGAAGTAAAAAAAGCCCATGAAGGAAAAATAAAAGGTTCCAAGGGATGGAATTATGAATGGAAAGAAAATGATGCAAAAAAAGTATTGCTCAGAACCCATACAACTTGCATTTCCTCAAAAACACTTAAAAAAATAGCAGATAGAAAAGAATACCCTGCAAAATATTTTGCTCTTGGAAAATGTTTTAGAAATGAAACAGTTGATGCAACACATGGATTTGAGTTTAATCAAACAGAAGGAATAGTAGTTGATGAAAATGCAAACTTCAGGCAATTACTTGGATATTTAATAGAATTCTTTAAAAAAATGGGTTATGAAAAAATAAGAATAAGACCTTCATATTTTCCATATACTGAACCTAGCCTAGAAATAGATGTCTTTCATCCAATATTTAAAAGATGGGTAGAGCTTGGGGGAGCAGGAATGTTTAGGCCTGAAGTAACAATTCCATTTTTTGGAAAACATGTTCCGGTGCTTGCATGGGGACCTGGATTTGACAGGATAATTATGGAATTCTATAATATAAAAGACCTTCGTGAAATGTATGGAAATGATATAAATAAATTAAGAGATATGAAAGTCTGGGATAAATAATATGACTGAAATAAAAAAGAAAGTTTGGCCAGAATATTTTCAGATGATACTTAATGGTAAAAAGAATGTTGAAATAAGACTGGCAGATTTTGAAATAAAAGAAGGAGATACTCTTATTCTAGAGGAATTTGACCCTGAAACAAACACTTACTCAGGAAGAAAACTTAAAAAAACAGCTAAATCAATAATTAAATTTAATCCTACAAGAATGTATAGTCCAGAAGAAATAAAAAAATTAGGATTTTATATTATTGAAATGAAATAGGAGGTAAAAATGGAAGAAATAAAATCAGAGCTTGTTGGAATAAAAGACCAGCTTGAAAGCCTTGAAGAATCAATCAATAACAAATTTGATGAATTAATAGAGGCAATAAAAGGCATAAAAAACTAAAATGACAGTACTAACCTTAAACAGAAAAGAACTTGAAAAGATAATTGGAAAAATAACTCCAGAAATAGAAGAAAAAATAACTATGTTTGGAACACCTGTAGAATCTTTGACTGCTGAAGAACTCTCTCTTGACATCACAGCAAACAGGCCAGATTTACTTTCAATGAATGGATTTTCAAGAGGAATACTTGCATTTCTAGGAAAAAAACCAGGACTAAAAGAATATACAATAGAAAAAGGAGAAAAAGATTACAAAGTAACAGTAGACAAATCAGTTAAAAAAGTTAGACCTTATACTGCATGTGCAATTGTAAAAAATCTGAAATTTACAGATGAAAAAATAAAAGAGATAATAGATATTCAGGAAAAACTACACGGAAGTTTTGGAAGAAACCGGAAAAAAATGGCAATAGGAGTTTATCCTCTTGAGGAAATCAAACTTCCAATAACCTTTTTGGCAAAAAAACCAGAAGAAATAAGATTCCAGCCACTGGAATTCCCTAGGGAAATAAATGGCCGCCAGATACTTTCACAGCACCCAACAGGAAGAGAATATGCTCATTTACTAAAAGATTGTGAAGTATTCCCAGTATTTGAAGATGGAAATAATGAAATCTTATCAATGCCTCCAATAATTAACTCAAACAAGACAGGAAAAATATCTGAGTCTACAAAAGATATTTTTATAGAGGTTTCAGGGTTTAACTTAGAATACTTAAAAAAAGCAATTAATATAATTGTAACTGCTTTATCAGAAATGGGTGGAAAAATATATTCTATGGAAATTAATGATTCAAAAGAAGGAAAATACATTTCTCCAAACCTTGAACCAGAAAAAATGCCCTTTTCAATAGATAATATAAACAAAGTAATTGGAATAACTCTTCAGGAAAAAGAAATAATAAAACTGCTTGAAAAAATGGGCATTGGTTATGTAAGGGAAAAAGATCAGTCCTTTGCAAAAGTTCCAGGTTATAGGATAGATATACTTCATGAAATTGATTTGGCAGAAGAAGTAGCTATTGCTTATGGATATGAAAACCTTATTCCAGATATGTCTTCAGTTTCAACAGTAGGAAAAGAAGATAGTATTTCTATTCTTAAAAGAAAAATATCTGAAATATTAACTGGCCTGGAAATTCAGGAAGTTTCAACTTACCATCTTTCAACAAAAGAAAAGCAATTCAAAGATATTGGGATAAAGGATTTTAAAAATGAAATGATAGAAGTAGTTGATTCAAAAACTGAAAATAATATTTTGAGAAATTCATTGCTTGCACAATCAATACAGGTTTTAAGTGAAAATTCAGATGCAACTTATCCTCAGAAAATATTTGAATTAGGAAGGGTTTTCTACAATGATAATGAATCTGAAACAGGAATATCTGAAACAGAAAATCTTTGTATTTCTTTATGCCATGAAACAGCAAATTTCACACAAGTAAAACAAGTCCTTGATTATTTAATGAGAATGCTTAATATTAACTATGAAATAAGAGAAAGTGAAAATTCAAGTTTTATTGATGGAAGATGCGGGCAGATAGTCATTATTTCAGAAAATAAAGAATTAAACAATAAATCAATAGGAATTTTAGGAGAAATTGCCCCTTTTATTTTAAAAAACAACAAGATTAAAATGCCAGTTGCAAGTCTGGAGCTAGAAATAGACTTACTCAAAAAATAAATGGTCTGGCAAGATATTGTTGTTGCAATAGCAAATATTCTATTTGGGTATTCTTTAGCCTGGCAGGTCTACTGCGGGTTTAAAAAAAAGAAAGCACTAATATCATTGCAAACCTCTTTTCTTACTGCAATAGGTCTCTATGCCCTTGCTGTTGCTTATTTTTCATTAAATCTAATACTTTCAACAGTAATTGGAGTTTTTAATGGAACTCTTTGGTTGATATTATTTATTCAAGGATTAATTTATAAAAAAGTATAGAATTATTTTATTTTATCCAAAATAACTGACATTCCCTTCTTTTTTATGGCTATTTTCACCATTGCTCATTTTATCCATTACACCTAAAAATTTTACCCTTATTTCTTCATTAAATAATTTAGAAACTCTTTTTATAAATTCAGCTTCTTTAACTTCAGAGTAATCCAAATCAAGGCTTATCATTTCAATTTCAATTTTTCCAAGAAGTTCATAAATATTTCCAAGCATTTCTTTGTCTTGATCATTGAGTTTCTTGAGTAGCTTAAAAAAGAACATGGGTGCATTGCTTGGATTAAGCACAAAATCTGCAAATCTAGAATAACTTGAAATTCTTTCTGCAATAACTCTTCTTATTTTTCTAAGTAAAAAATCACTTTCAACTTCAACCTCTTCAATATCAAAAAACTTGTTTAGTTCATAAAATTCAGGGAGGTTATATTTTTGTTTAAGAACTTCATATGTTTTCTTCAAATCCTCTAAATTTGAACTATTCTTTTCCTTATTTATCATTTTATCAATTTCACCTAGGTTTGCAATAAAAATAGGGTTTATAAACTTTCTTAGGATAAAATAATTCAAAGCCTAAAAAATTTCCTCTTCAGGCCTCTTTCTAAAGAATTTAAAGAAAATAAATGTAATTATTATGAGAGTTATAACTGCCCCAGCCCCAATTAGTATATAACGATAATTATAAAAGAATTCACTAGGCTCAGTTTTAACATTGCTCACAGCATTAGTAGTTTTTTTGGGAATTTCAGCATGAACAGCAGGATCATTATCATCTGTATCAAGACCCCTGCAATCAGGACCTGTTCCATAGCCATCCTTATCATTATCCTCACATATTTCATCAAGGATACATGCCTGAGTGCCTTTTGGTTTTTTTGCCAAAATATTTTGAGGAACATATTTGCATTTGTATAAGTCCACACAAATCAAATCTTGGAAACTATTCTCGCATGCACTCCATGAGCAATTCCATTTTGGAACACAAGATCCATCACCAACCTGAACTTCATCTTTTTTTAGTTTAGGTTGACAAATACAATCAGCAACACAACTTGAACAAGTTTCACTATTACTGCAATTTCCATCTCCGCAATAAGGTCCTTCAACAACCTCAAATTCTGAAAAATGAGAAACATTCAAAGTAAGCTTGTTATTTTCCTTGTCATAAATAGGAATTCCACATATAGAAGAATTACAGTTTCCTCCATTATAGAGTATTTTGGGATTTCTGAAAATTATGTTTTTAAAAGTGATTTCAGCAGGGATATCTGCTAGTTCTGAAAGAATCTCAGTATCTATACTTATTGATCTAGGAGCTATTTTAATTGATTTGAGTAAAGCCTTATTTCCCCTTAGTCTAGAGATATATACTTTATCTTTAAAATTTATATTTCCATGAGCAACTCTTTCAAAAGTTAGATTATCAATCTCTGCCTCATTAATTTCACTTAGATTTGTAGTTGCACCGTCTAATTTTTCAGAAATCAAAGAAAGAGCAAATGCTTCTGCAGGGTCAGTAGAATAAGCTTCCACAAGACAATAACCACTATTTCCAGACCTATAAATAACACTTATTCTAGAAATATTCCAGAGATTTAAACAATTTTTACTAGAAAAATCAAAATTAGAACAATAGACAACATCATAATCCTCATCAAAATTAACCATGCCTAAGCCTGAGAAATAACTACAAGGTTGAACAAGATAAAATACATTATTGTAATTCTCGCTAGAAGCTTTATTTGCAAATACAGAATAATAAGTATGATTATCATAGTCCAGTTTATCATAATACTCAGATATAACTTCTAATTCTTTTGAAAAAGTAATGTTGAAAACATTTAATACAAAAAATGAAGGCTCCCGGTCATTCTCTGTATAATTGCCATATTTGTCCAATATTCCAAATCTAAATTTCTCCCCAGTTTCAGAAAAATCAACAGAAGTTATATTCTTGCTTCCATTTATTTCAAATATAGATTGACTAAAATAATTTTCAAAATAACCGACCCGGTTTATGAGATTACTCGAAGAATCCTTTATGGTTAGGTTTATAGTAGTGAGGTTATAAATATAAGGATAAACCTCCAAATAGTTATTAGTTAAATTAAAATCTTCCTCTTCTATTTCAATTCTTGCAGAGATATTTCTTTTTCCTTTGTTTTTAAAAGTCAAATCAAAGTCATTCCAACCGTCAAAATAAGAACTTGTATTGACAATCCTATTTTCAATAAACCTGCCTTCAAGATACAAGCTAAGATTATAATTTTTGACTTTTTTTCCAAGGTTTACAGCATAAACCAAAATAGAACTAGGCTGATCGATTATAGCAGAACCACGAATACTAATTTCACTAATCCCAATATCATAATAGTTTTTAAGTACCTCATAATAGTTTGTATCCCAATTATTGCTCAAATCAATGTCTTTAGGGCAAGTAATATTAAAACTAATTGCATGATAGTCTGATGAAGAAGGTATCCAAGAAAGATTAATATGTCGGGTTTCTTGAACTTTAAGCTTATCAATTTGTTTGGAACTAATTAAATCATATTTAACTTTTTCTTTTTGATCTTTACTATAATCATATTTAACTTCATAAGCAGAAACAGTAAGATTAGCTGCATCTTCGCTCCCCTGATTATAAATAATTAAACTAAGATTTGAATCTACCCCTTCAAAATATTCTCTTTCATAACTAGAATAATCTGAATAAATTAATGCATCAGGACCTTCTTCAAAAACATTGGCAGTACGGTATACTCTTTTAACAAGACTTTCATTAGTTGCATTTAAAACAAGAATAAAACTAAATTCTCCAAGTTCTTGAGGAACCCATTCAAACTCTAAGTAATTATAAGATTCCTTCCTAAGACTTAGATTAGCTTTGCCAACCAAAATAAGATTATTGCAATTATTGTAACAATCTCCTTTTTCATAATATAATGAAACTTCAACTTTTGCACCTTTATTTCCTGAATTTTCAACTAAAACCCTAATATTATTAGAAGTATTCAAATACAATTTGCTATTCAAATAAATATCTCCCTGGATTGATATATAAGATTTAGTTGCACTAAATAAATAATAATTTTGTTTTGTTTTTATTTCCTCACCACTAACAACAGTTTTAACTATATAATTTCCTTCCTCAAAAACTACTAAATCAAGATCAGCTCCATAATTAGAGTTAGGAGCAATATTAATGCTTCCATTATAGATTTCAACATAATCACACTCCTCCTTATTTTCAAACTCACATTTAGCCAAATAAACACTGTAATTTACATTCTTATTTAAATTATAACTATTTTCCAAACTTAAATTAACTCTAATAGAATTATTAACTTCAAAAGAAGAAGGCAAATTCAAAAAAGAAATAATATCTTTAATTACGCCCGATTCATAACAATTATTTCTCTGTATATTTTTTCCAAGTGTAGGCCAAAACATTTTAGAGGAATTATAAGCATATCCCAAATCTATACCATAAACAGAGACATTTTTACATTGACCTTCAATATCATTTGAACATCCGAATGAAAACAACCAGGTATTTCCACTATTCTCATAAAGCCCTATCTGATAAATAGAATCAAATTCATCTTTTGAATAAAATTTTATATCCTTCTTTAGATTGTTATTTAAATCTAAAATCCTAACCTGAGAAGTTCTAACAGAATCTTTAGAATCTCCAGTCCAAAATCTGGAAGTAGTAAAATAAATAATCTCAGTTTTATTATCGTTATCTATATCTCCAGAAATAGCATTTCCAATTCTTTCATAATAATCAACAGGTCTATTAAAAATAAAATTTTTATTTAAATCAAAGACATAAAGTTTATCTATACTTCCTGTTGCCCAAGTTCCTGAAAGCGGAGCAATAATGTATTTTTTTCCATTTTCTTCTGTTAAAGATATTTCATTGTCTAAAGTATACCCTTCAAAACTTATCAAAGGATATTTCTGATTACCTTCAAAATCAAGAATTAAAAAATTAGCATGATAAATCCTAAAATCATATGTATTTTGATTATACAAAGTACGATTAAAAGACTTGTATCCTAAAATAATCTCAGTTTTATTATCGTTATCTATATCTCCAGAAATAGCACTAGTAATATAGTCTACGTCAGAACCAATTATCCCACTAAGATTTACTGATTTAATTAGCTGATTGGTGTTTAAATCAAACACATTAAAATCTGCCCATTTAAAATCTACATTTTCACCATTATCATTTACATAATCCATATTTCCTGAATAAATTACACCAAATTTAGAATCTTCTTCACTAGCAAATAAAAGCTTAGGGTATGCCAAAGAATAACTATAACTGGAAGGAGCATCTTCAATATTAAATGATTTAATTGAAAAAAGACCTATTCTTTCCCCATATTTATCATGCACAGCAATATTAAAAACTTGAGATTTAAAATAGTCCGAGTAATTTGAATCATCAAGGCTAGAATCCTCATAAGAATGCAAAGAATAAATATTTGAATTATAAGAGCTACTAGGTGAAGGTAACCAATCATCAAATTGAGATTCTTTTATATTAGAAGGCCAAGAATATTGATAATTTAAATTTTTATCTATAATTCCAATTCTATCACCTTCAGAACGATAATAACCTGCTGCATCTTCAACAACAATATAATCATTTCCTTCACTATAAATCCCATAGCCTTTTGGAGCATAAACTTGATAGGAATTAGTCCCTTTATTTAGACTACTGCCATAAGTTATAAGATTTTCACGATGTTCTTTGTTCCAAATTTCCAGACCAGGATATACTCTATTCCAACCATTTCCTATAGGAACCCAGTTTTCAGATTTAAAAATAATATTTTTTTCAAAACCAGGAGAATTAATAAAAGAAAGATGACTAGGACTTTGAAACTCTGAAAATTGTATTATTCCGCCAAACAGATTCTTCATTATAACAATACTTACAGGAATTGAACCAACCCACACTCCTGATCCGGTTTTTGCTCTTAATTCAAGATTATACTTTCCATCATTAAGATTACCCAAATTAACAGTTACAATTGCCCCATTAACAAGGCTATTTTCTGATTCATAAACTTTTGTGAAAGTAGAATTTACTTTGTCAGACTCAGAAACATAAATTTCATAAGTTTGGTAGTTTCCATTTTTAACATTAACTTGGATTGTCTCATCTTCAGAAGAAATATAACCATTTTTAGAAGAAAGAGATAATTGAATATTATCTAAATAAGCAAAGTTCTCATTATAAAAAATATTCCCATCTTTATCTTCAACACTTAACTTAAACAATAAACTGCCGCTATCAAGCTCAGATAAATTAAAACTCCTTTCTAAATTATTAATATCGCTTCCAGAATAAAGTTCTTTCCATTCATTAAATACTAATCTTTTATAATAAACAGCATATTTACTTATATTCCCCCCAATAATACTTGGAGTTATGTTTAATATCCCTAAGTCTAAATTAGTCTTAACCTCTAAACTTAAATAAGGAGTCTCTTTAGTGACTGCGTCAAAAACATCAATCCTTCCATAACCAATTGAGAATAAATTTTCTTCTTTATTAACATTAGAACCTGAAAATTTGACATTTTTTGCAGTATTCTGCAATTGTGATTTAATTTTTTCAGGACTCCAATCAGGATGAGCTTGTTTTATCAAAGCAACTGCCCCTGCAACATGAGGCGCAGCCATAGATGTTCCAGAAATAGAAACGTGTGTATTGTCTAAACATTTATTGCTTTCCCACCTAGAACCATATTTTGAAGAACAAATATCTACTCCCGGAGCAACAACATCTGGTTTTATCAAATAGTTTATAGTTCCATTATCATCTATCCATTTAACATATCCTCTTGAACTAAAACTCGCAAGATTATCATAATCATTAGATGCTCCAACAGTTATTGCTTTCCTTGAAGTTCCAGGACTTCCTATTGTTTCAAACCCCGGTCCTGAATTTCCAGCAGAAATAGTTGCAACAACCCCTTTTTCAACAGCATTATCAATTGCTCTGCTTACAGGATCATCAGGATTACCATCTCCACCCAAACTTAAACTTATAATATCCAGATGATCTGAAAAGTTTCCATCTTGATTAGGGTCAACAGATCTTTCAATTGCTGCAATAACATTACCCCAACTTCCAGAACCACTGCTATCCAAAACTTTATAAGCGTATAATAATGCACCAGGAGCAACCCCTTTTAAGTTTCCATTACCAGTTCCAGCAGCAATTCCGGCAACATGAGTTCCATGTCCATAATCATCCATAGGATCCTCATCATTATCTACAAAATCATGACCTCCAACTACTTTATTATTAAAGACATTAGTAGGAGTAGAATAATCATAACTAGAATTGTAATCATGGCAATATATATCACTACCGCTTAAAAAGCAAATCTTCTTACCTTCCGCATGTATCTCTGCAGAGTTCTTAAACAAATTAATTAATGAATATTTAGTGAGGTTTAAATCATAAGCAACTATTTTGTTTGCACCAACATCTTTAGAAAAATAAACAACACCATCTCCAATAGCTCCTTTTTCAGTCCAGCCCCCAATACTATAACTTTCCACCCTGGAATTATTACTATTAAAATCAGGAAACCTCAGGGTAACATCCTCTTGATTAGTTGTATTATATAAATGAAAAGTCTTCCATTGACTATCAAAATTTTCTGGATTGCACTCTGAAAAAAGAATTAATTCTCCATCAGTATCAAAAACAACGCCAAGATCTGTAACATTTACATATTTTTTTTCTTTTGAAGTAATATTATAGACACCGATTTTTTCATAACAATCTCCCCCAACCCTGGAAATAGAATAAGCAATGATATCATCATTTACAGCAGGATAAACTAAATTATGTTCTGAATCTTCAGCTAAAATTTCACTATTACTGCTAATAGGATCATAAATAAGTATTTTAGTATGTCCTCCTACAGGGTTAGAATAAATAATCTTTTCATTAGAAACAAAAACATAACCTATACTGCTAATTCCAGAAATTTTCTTGTTTTGCATTGTTTGAGTATTAAAAAAGTAAAGAGCAACATTGCCTGTTTCATCTGATGCAAAATATGCAATCAAATTATTTTCAAAAGCCATTCGGATTATAGAAAAATTTTCCCCAAAAGGAATAAATTCAGTAAAATTTTTATCATCAAAAGAATAAATATAAATTTTATTTTTAGAATAATAAGCAACCTGATTATCTTTAAAATCAAAATTTTGATCATATTGAGGAAACTCTAAAGCCAGGGATTTTAAATTTATTTTACTAAAATCCCTGTCTAGATAGGTATTATTCCCCCCACCCAAATCCTCATGAGTATAATCAATTCCAGTATCAATAATTCCAATAGTAATATTTTCTCCAGTTATACTCCTTCCAGATTCATCTGTTAAATTCCAAACATTATTTGCGTTTATTAATGGAACAGAGTTCATTAGCTCAGAATAAACTTTTCTATTCTGAATAACACTTTTTACATAGCTTGATTTTTTTATTTCTTCAGCCTGTTGGGGAGTTATGTTTAATACAACTCCATTAAGAACATTATAAAATTCTTTTTCTACGGGAGCATCTGGCTCAGAAATAACAAATCCAGTTAAAGCTAAAAAACTTCTAAAAAAAGCAGTTAATTTTCCAGAGATAACACTTTTAGAAACACTTGAATCAGTTGAAGATTTCTCAATCCTATCTTGAATATCAAACAAAGCATTTGCATGTTCGTTTTTAAGCTGGTTTTTATAATCAACACCAAGTTTTTCTTTTTCTTTTTCCTTTCCTGATATTTGAGAACCATAACTTTGTAGCAAAAACATCCTCTCCCCTAACTCCTTTTTTGCTTTTAATTTATTTATTTCATCATCTATCTGTGCACTTTTTTCACTAATAGAAAGGCCATTAAATTCAACAATATAAGAATTTTCAACATAAGAAAGACTAGCTGTTGTTGAGTCTGCCAAATCATTAATATTAGGATTAACCAAATTTTTAGAAAACTGGTTATTTTGAACAATTAATTGATTATCTCCGGCACTAAAATTATTAATAACATTATTCAAGCTACCATTATCATTTCCAGAAACAGCAAATATTTTTTCAGAATTTCCTTCCCTAATAATAAATTCTTGAGCAAAGCAGGAAATATTTACAAAGAGAATAAAACCTAAAAGAAAAAATAAAGATAAAAACAAACAAACTCTCTTTTTCATGAATAATAAAGAAATCGATTATTTATAAATGTTCAGATTATAATCGTGATATTAATTAAGCCATGTTAAGAAATACATTTCAACTTGTAAAAGTTGAATGTCACCAAAAATTTCCTAAATTTTTTAGTGTCTTAAAGTTCTTATGAACTTTAAAGAGTGAAATCCCAACTGAAATATAAGCTCCGGCTGAGGATTGAACTCAGGACCTCGACATTTTTGGTTTCACCTTAAAAGGAGGGGTGACTTTTTAGGGGAACCTTGGTTCCCATAAGATTACCAATGTCGCGCTCTAACCAACTGAGCTACCGGTGCACTAAACTTTAATAAAAAACATTCATTTATATAAATTATGATGATTCCTATTTTGGAGTAAAATCAATATTTGTAATATATCCAATAGTTTTAACAGAATTATTTAATACCTGGTTATTCAACCAGAATTTATAATCCTGAAAAAATTTATCAATGTTTCTACTATTGTTTAAACTCAAATTTTCATTGGAGATAATTAAAAATCCACCCAACAATAGGAAAAACACAATAAAAACAAATATTTTAAAAAACATTTTATTAAAATTTATTTCTTGGCAAATTTAACAGTTGGCTGATTTGACTTATGAACAACTGGTTTTGAATCAGTTGTTGTACTATTGTTACTATTGTCAAAGCTTCCATTAACAGATGTCCAATCCATTTTAACTGCATTTCCAGTTAAAACTTTGATATTTTGAAATCCGTTTCCAAGCCACCCTAAATAAACCTGCATAGTCTTGACAAATCCATCATAACTATTCATCTCAAGATTATTTTTTGTTGCAACAAAAGTAAGTGAAAGATAAAAAAACAAACCTAACACAATTAAAACAATAATAAATGCTCTATGTTTTAAATGATTCATTTTAATAGCAAGAACTCCAACCACTACTAAAATGAGTATTATTATCCAATTTATCACAGTTTTATCACCCTTTTATAAATAAATAAAAACTACCTTATAAATATTTTGGTAGTCCGCTAACATAAAATAAAAAATAAAAAATAAAAAAGATTTACAGTTTATCAGCAATTGCTAATATAACACTTAAAAGAGTTAATATAACAACCACCCAACCTGCCCACATTGTTATGACAGGACTGATCCATTTAATAGTTAAAACTTGATCAATCATTCCAAAGCCTACTGCTAATGAAACGAGTACTCCTGTCAACCAAACAACTAAGCTAACCAAAGTTGAAATCGGTCTTGTTTTTGCCATATTTTAAACCTCCTTTTTAATATATAAATTAATTATAAATAACTAGTAAAAAGACATTATAAATCTTTTCCTAAACAAAAAATACTTTTTTTCTAGAATTTAAACAAATAAAATTTTTATTAAAAAAATTATCTAAGATGCTTTGTAAGTATTTTTCCAAGATAATAAGCGCTTCCAAAGACAACTAGTCCTGGAAAAAGAGCAATTCCAAGAGAAGGAATAAGAAGACTAGTGCCGATTGTTCCAATTGTTCCTGCACCTACTGATTCAAGGATATCAACAGCACCTGAAACTGATTTCTCAACATCTTTTTGAAGAGCATCCATCTGCATAATCATTTTTCCATTTTTAAGGATTCTAACTTTTTTATCTTCTTCAGAAACAATCACTACAAGATTATCTCCTGTTGAAGCACTAAGCGCAGCACTATGTCTTGTTCCAAAATTTTTAAAAGTTTTTGTACTTTCAATCATTGCACCATAAGCAATCATTACTCCTTGTCTGTCTAGAATAACAGCACCATCCATCATTGCTAAAGATTCAAGCAATTTAGGATTTTGAGTTACTTTAAACGGAGGAACACTCTGATCCACAAGAGTTTTAAATTTAACATCACCAACAACAAACAAAGCTCCTTCACCACGTTTAGCAACCTTAAGTGCAACCTGGATTAAGGTTTTTTCAAGTTCTTTTGAAGATTTTTTAGGAAGATTTTTTTCTTTTTTCATAATCTAGATAAGCAAATTCAATATTTAAACCTTGCGAATTAATTATCTATATTAAGTGGTAACTTTAAACAGAAATTATAAAAAATTAAAAACTATTTTACAGTAATCTTGCCCCTCATGTAAATTTGAGTTACTGAATGATACTCATAAATCCCTGATTCATCAAAGGTAATACTATAATTACCTGACTTTTCAATATCAAAACCTTCCATATGCCCGACATCAAAAATAATTTTATGAGAAGAAAAATTCTGGTTTTTCCACATAACAACATCTCCTTTGTTTATTTCAACGGTTGTTGGAATAAATCCAAGCCTGTTTATGTCGATAATGTAATTTGTATTGATTTTAGTCATAACTTGGGTTAAATTATTATCTTCAGCAACAGTTCTAAGATTATTATGAATTAAAAAACCTACAATAACTGCCAAGATAGCAAGTATCACCAAAATTACAAAAACAGCCAAAATAGATGTCCCTTTTCCCTTGCTTTTTTTAGGAGGATTTGTTTCAGAAGTTTTCAAATCTTCTTTTAAATTTCCAGTTTCATGAACTTTCTTTTCAGAATTATTTTTCATAATTTTCAAGTCTTTTAGATAACAAATAAAAGCAAAAACCCTTTTTAAAGATTGCTAAGATTCAAAAGGATATAAGCGAATATATGAAAAATCAAAAACTTTTATTTAGACTTCTTTTTAATTAAATAAAAAATAAGAATTATAACTATTAAAATAAATACCAAAACAGTAACGAGAAGTAAGTTATTCTGATTATCTAAATTAGGTTTAGTATCTGAACTAGAACTCCCATTTAAACCAGTCTCCAAATTATTCCCGGTATCTTGATTATATAGAGCAGGTTCAGTATTTAAAAAATTATTAATCTTAATATCTTCGAGCTGATTGTTATCCCGGTCTAAAATAATCATTTCCTCCCCATAATTATAATGAACATAAATGTTAAAAAAGGCTTCATCCAAATTATTTACTTGACTAGTCAATTCTCCTGTATCATTATCTATAACTTCATAAATCTCCACTAAAGGCACTTGAAAATGGTTCTCAGATAAGAGATTATTTTCATTGTCTAAAATTTTAACAAGATAATCTCCCGAATTTGAACTAATTTCAAGGTCAGAATGTATAATATTAATATTATTAATTTCTAAATTGCCAGAGTTATAATATAAAGAAACATTATAATAATATGGAAGAGCACTAACTACCTGTAAACAAAATAATAATAAAAATACTGAGATTATAAAATATTTAATTTTTGTTTTATTATTTTTCATTTTAATTTAAACCCTTCCAGCATTTATATAAGATGGAATTGAAGCTTTATTATAAGGAAGATTTGCTAGTTTAAATATTTCTTTATATTGATTTTGAGTTATGAAATTATACTGCCTTAAAACCGCAAGTTTTGCCCTATAAATAGTTGAATAAGGATTACTATCACTTATTAATTGAGTCCAATATTCCGGATAACGTGTGTAATCTCCAAAAGTGGCAATATCCTCCTGAAAACCCTTTGATCCATAACCCCAAGCATAACCATAATTCGGTGGATCAAAATTATTCATACGAGGATTATATTTATTAAGAGAACTCCACTCATTTCTAAAATCACTTCCCTGAGCAAAAGCATGCTGATGAAAAGATTCATGGAAAAAAGATCCAATATTAAATCCCTTGCTTCTAGAATTGAAATCACTATTCCAATCATCCAAATTATTTACAGAAACTTGAATTCCATCACCATTAGCAAAGCCTCCAATTACATTCCCATCCTCATTAACAACATTTCCAGACCATAAAGTAATCTTTTTTACATCTTTTACAACATCAAGAGGAAGTTCTTGAGCAAGTTTCTGAAGTGAAGCCATTCTTCCAGGAGTAAGATAATTTGTTGCGCCCACTACAGTTATTCCAGTTACCTGCTCAAACTCTTCAAGAGTATTTGCATTGAACTTAAATTTAGATTTAGGGGCAATTTCAAGTAATCTTCTTTGAAGTTCAGCTACATTTTCCTTACCCAGCGAAGTATAAGAAGCAATTGAATCAAGGTCTTCAGGATCAATCTCATCATAGATTTCCTGAGCTTCAAAACTAAGTTGATTAAATGCAACAGCTGAAGACACATAAAAATCTCCGCTAGTTCTAAAAAATTCAATATTTCCTACATTCTTAAAGCTTCCATCTACAACTGAAGCATATTGGTCTTGATTATTTGAATAAACATCAAACGAAATATCTTTTAATCTAATCCCGTTATTATCAACAAGCATTATTTTAGCAGCAGCAGAAGAAGCTCCATAATTAAAATTGCTTTCAATTTGCTTTACAGGATCAAAATAAAATTTATTGTTTTCCCCGTAAAAACTTCTCCGATCTAAAGTAGAAATACTGTCTCCACTTAGTTTTATACTAGCAACTTTTCCAGGCTCCCCCTGTTCAATAAAAACTTTTCCATTATTTGCCTGTGCAGCTACAGTATTTTGCCCAGTTATAGAAATTCCATACCTATTATTCTCTGTAAAAAAAATAGCAGGACCCTTTCCACCAAGAGAAGTAAGAATCAAACTATTTTTTCCATTTTCATTTCCAATAAAAATAGAATTTCTATTTTCCTTGATTTGAGTTTTATCAAAAACTAAATCCACTTCCCCTTTTTCTTTATTTTGTATCAAAAAATCTTCTTTACCTTCATTATTTTTTATTACTGCATTTTCACTGGTGAAATAAAATCCTTCCCCATTAGAGTATAATACATTTTCCTCGTCTTTTACTTCAAATAAGTCCCCATTTGAAAGAGTAATTGCTTTTCCAGATAAGGTCCTAAATGAAAACACAACTCCTTCTTCAGAGTCACTAGTTTTTTCAGGAGACTCTACTTTTGTCCCATCAGGGATACGAATATCAATCTTATTATCTTTTAGACTAACTTTAGAATCCTTAGCAAGTTTATATTTATAGCCTCTTAGATTAATTTCACTATCTACACTTACTTCAAAACTTGCTTCAACAAGTTTTCCATCCTTATTTACCTTAAACTCTGCACCATCTTTTAAATTTGAAAAAATTTGTTTTTTATCTATTTTGTTTTCGGGATAATAACTAAAAGATTCTCCTTTGGAATTAACTTTAACTTCCCCATTTTCAAAATTTAATTGAGTTCCTTCTGAGACTTCATAAATTTGACCATTTAAATTAAAAGTTTTTTTGTCTAGGGTTTCAACATTGAGTTTAACAATTTGGCCATTATTATCAAAATAAAATCCACTATCGGATTTTAAATTATTATAATCGTATCTTTTCAAATCTTCAGAAGTTACTGACAATGAGCCCTTATCTTTAAACATCACAGCAAGGTTATTTCCTTCTTTTTTTATTTTAACATTTTCAACAAACCCTAGAGGTTTTACTCCATCCCTTCCATCTACACTCTTGCCAAGATAAACTGTCTGACCACTACCAATATTAATTTCCCCATTTGAATCAAATGGTAACAAAACCGGCCTTAATACGCTTTCTTCATTTAGTTTAAGAACATAAACTCCATCTGCTGCAAAGATAGCTCCTATTTCGAGAAGGATAAATAATCCTATAAACAATAAAAATATATTTTGTTTAAACTGCATTTTCATTTTAATTTTTTAATTATATTTATTTGCAAAATAAAATAAATAATCATGATTATTTATTTTTGACTTTTCGTCAAGTACAACAAAAATAATTCCTCCTTCTGCATCCATCATTTTTACCTTTAAATCATATTTTGTGGATAAATCATAAATACAGCTCATACAAATAGCATCTGGCTTTTTCATTTGTTCATCCATTAATTCTTGGATTAAAGAATAAGTCTGATTAAGTCTTACAAAAACTTCTCCACTAAATTCATTAAACACATAAGTTCTGCTTTCCTTAGAAATAGTTAAAGGATAATTTACATTAAAAACAACTTTATTTTTTTCTATTTTTGAAGTAGTCTTTATTTTTCCCTGGGTAATATTAAAATCAGAAAAATCAGAAAAATCGCCCACACAATAGTAAAGAAAACTATCCATATACAAAGATAATTGCTTTTCAATAATTTCTTTTGTTGGCATTAAATTTTCCTTTTCAAAAACCACTTCTTCATAAGGTGCAGCAGAAGGAACAGAAGGAGTTAAAGCATTCTGATTGCTAAATTTTTTACCTGAATCATGAAGATAAAAAGCAACGCCATCATCAGATTTTTCATCAAAATGCATCCTAGGTTCAGGAGCAATAACATATCCCCCAGTTTTTCCAATTTGATAAATAGCATCTTCTCCTGTTTCTTCAATGCAATCCTGCACAAAATTGTAAATAGGACGGGTTTCGCCATAATTCATATTATTCGCATTATTACCATTAAGACTAACATTTAAAGTAAGATATGCTGCAATAGCAACAACAAGTAGTATTCCAATTATAATAAAAACAGTTATCTGTGATTTTTTATTAACACAAATAATTCTTTTATCTAACCCTTCTTTTTTCATAGGCTAATTAAAGAATTCTAATTTAAAAATCTTTGTGAAAATAAAATATACTTTATGAATTTAAATATAGATTAAAAAAATTAGAATACTTGAATTTCAAAAACAT
>Ga0172381_10000697_pt1 | contig 41030 bp, 42 predicted proteins | sample Leawel6488metaG_FD_119754 | JGI IMG/M metagenome (GOLD analysis project Ga0172381, IMG submission 119754) | Leachate microbial communities from a municipal landfill in Southern Ontario, Canada - Leachate well 64-88 metaG | ecosystem: Engineered > Solid waste > Landfill > Unclassified | place... | reverse complement strand
TTATTAATCTCACGAACTTTAAAAAAGTATCCCCAAAAAACTTCCCTCTTGATATTAAATTTTCCCGAAGCCATTTTTGCTTGTCTTTTTTATTCTTTGTCTCATTTTTGTTTATTTTCGGCAACATAAGCAAGTTGAAATAAAATAGGCTTGGTCCAACTTGCAACATCGGGAAATAAAAAAACCACCCGAAAGGGTGGTTTTTTTATTTCAACTAACTAAGACTAAACATCAATGTAAAGATGGTCAGTCTCAAAGTCGGTAGCTGGGGAAGTAATTTGCATTGTGTCTGCATTATCAGCCGCACCAACATTGTAGTTTACCCCATAGAGCTGTACTCGGTAATAACCGTCAGCAGCCGGAGTAAGGGTAACTTGCAAAGTAAAGGTTTCAGTTTCACCTTGGTCAACTACGTAGTAATCGCCACTCTTGCTAGCAGTAGCAGAGTAGATAGCCGAAGTGGAAGCCAAACCAGCATCATTCAACATCATCGCAACACCAGTGGAATCTTCAACAGTGTAGATAACACCAGCATTTGTTGTAATTGTAGCAGTAGCGGCAGTCGGTCCAGTTGGAATGTAAATAGCATTCTCAAAAGCCGTCACGTCAAACTTGACGGTGTAAAGACCAATTTTACCACCAGCTGTATCACCATTAGTATCTTCAATCGTTGGAGTGGAGATAGTGTTAGCAGCAATAACAATACCAGTTGAGTGGAAAGCGTGGTATTTAGAGGAAGCGGCACCAGTCTTATCGGTATTACCGACAAGATTACCTTTTTCGTCTTCAACATCCCAAGCATCCCAAGCATCATCGTTGTCAGGGTTAACACTAGCCATCAAGTTATCACCTTCGGTGAAGTATCCGTCTCCAATTTCATTGATGTCAACTTCAACAACAACCTCAACCGTGTCGCCAGCATCAATAACCAAATCAATATTGTCAAAGACAACAGTGGTGGTCGCAATAGTTGAAGAAGCAAGAGTTTCGGAGCCCATCACATCACCATCAACAACTAATTTAGCAGTATTGATGATATTGCTGACACCGGCACCGACCGCGGTAAAGTCAACAGAAATATCGTTGACATAAAGGTCGGAATCACCTCGAGCTTCAAGTTTGAACGACAAAATTTCTTCATCGTCAGTCTCATCGGTTGTGCTAACCATGATAATGCGGGAATCATTGATAGCCGCGCTACCCTTGGTCAAACGGAGCTCCAAGTCAGAGGCAGAAGCAAAACCTTCAAAAGAGAAGGTGCGACCAGTGGCATCATTGATATCACCAGTATTGCTGTCATCAATAACTGCACCTAGACCATCACGATAACGAACAGACTCAAACTCAACAGTCCAAGTCTTGCCTTCGTCGGTAGAATCAAGATTAGAAACACCAGACAAGGCAACAACCAATTCACCGGTCTCGCCAGCACGAATAATCGCGCCACGATCCAAGGAAACGGTTTTGTCATAATTGTTACGACGGGTAAATTCATCGGCGTCCAAGCGAGCAACTTCTTCGTCTTCAAACCAAATAGAAACCTCTTCCGCATAGCGGTCAAGATCTCTGGTTGCGGTTCCCTTGGAGAAGTTTAGGTTAACGGCGAGTAGTTCAAGGTCAGAATTGTCGTCAGCCTCAATAACAAGGCCAGCAACCTCAACATCATCTTTTCCTTCACCAACTTCTTCATTGCTCAATTTAGAAACATAATCAACGTCGTAAATTGAACCAGCGCCACCTTCCAAACCGGTGGAAACATCGTCATCATCGTCATCATCACCAGCAGTAGAACCAGCGGTCAAGGTCGCATACATAGAGCGACTTTTAGGACCGAAGTAACCGGCAGCTGGGGCAACGCCATTGGCGGCTTGCCATTTGGCGACAGCGGCTTTGGTCAAGTTACCAAAATAACCGTAAGCAACGCCGACTGGCATCACGAGATAACCTTCATCTTCTAAATATTTCTGCAGGATTTCAACTTGATCACCTTGGCTACCAATAGTTAGGTCCTTGGTGATAGTTCCAGTTGTAGATGAACCGCCAGACAAAGCAGAGATTTGCGCCTGCAATTGCGCAATCAAAGCTTGCAATTCTTCAACTGTCGCGGCTTTGGCGGTAGAAACACCAACCAAGGCGAAGATGAAGGCAGCAGCTACAACTAGAGTAAGAATTCTTTTACTCATAATATATAATGTAACTAATAAACTTACTTATAATAACTAATAATAATAATTTTGTGTTGGTTGTTCGTACACCTCGACACCAACCAGCGAGATAACAATTTAATTTAATTGATATTTCGCTGGTTAGTGTCAAAGCAAATAAAAACAACCACGAGAAGATTGTTCGACCAAACCTTCTCAATGTCTTGACTAAATTTTGGAAAGACAAAAATTAAAACAGAAAACTTTCGGATATTCAATTTTCAAAGGGCAATTATCCAAATTATAGCAACTTTGTCGTATCTTTCGCAAAACAATCAATGTGGATAACTAAACAAGAGTTTTTTGAAAAAACACTTGTTTTACCCCATTTAAAACGTCTTGCAACATCAATTGTGACAAACCAACTATCGCTGATATTATACTAAAAATAGAACAGTAGTCAAACAAAAATTATCTATCAGGAATAAGATTTGTTAAATTAATAAAACTCAACAAACAACAAATACGAATCAATGGAGTAATAATGAATCCATTGTTTAAATTTTAGGAGAAAATTAAAACCCATTTGTAAAAGACAAAACTTCAATTTCATTTTTTTGACCTTTACAGACTTTTGGGGTTAAATTCAAAATTTAAATTTAAGCCAAGAGATATCGGCTCCATCGTCGGTCTCCTTTTTTCTTTAGAATTCCTTTCTGTACCAAGTCAGCTAATTCACGTTGAATTGTTTTAGTGCTACAATCTGAAATCGCATCAGAAATGTCTTTTATAGAAGTCCAACTCTTTCCGCGAAGGAAAGTGATAATTTCATTGCGTCGAGTATTTTTGCTTACTAAACGACGCCCCTTTTTAACCCCTTCTTGATTAGAAATGTCCTTTTCATCCAAATTTGGTGTCCTTTTTATTTTCTCGGACATAAAATTATTAAGCCGGGTATTATCTATAGCGGTCGGAAAATGCCCCAAGCTCCTGGTTTGACCATCAACTGGATATTTCTCTTTAGCTTCCAAAAGCAATTGCAAAGCTTCCTCTGGTCCAACGATTTCCTTTAAACCGCAACCTAGCCGAGTAGAGATATTTTTACTTAACTGACTAAACTCATTTCGTAAAATTGTTAAATTCATTTCTGAAGAAAAACTTGCCGCCAACGCGACTTCCAACAAATTGATGATTTGATCTAGACGATTAAGGACAGCTTCCAAAACAGAAATTTTAAATAATGGGGAGATCTGTCCTTCAGCTGATAAGCCATTGGCTAAACCGGTTGTCGGAACCAAAAGACTGGTCTCCGAAAGAAACTCAAGGACAGATTCTCTAAGACGCCATTTTAAGGGTTCACTTTCAGGGATGAGTGAGGTTATCAAATAAGTAGCCTGGACAAGCTTTTTTGATTTGAGATAAACAAACTTCAAAAAACGCTGGTCTATCCCCTGACCCATATTATTGTCTTTTATATTATTGTCTTTTTCTTTATCAGTCATAACAATATTATAGTCTTTTAAAAATAGTCCTTTTAAATTTTAAGGTCATTTTAACTCTACCTCAAAAGACATAAAATGTCCATTAAAGCTCTCTCTAAATCAAGTTTCATAAATCTCAAGATTGCTCTGGTGAAACTAAACAAAATCCAGACAACTGCAACAATATCTGCTCCTCCTAGAATTTCTCTAATCACAAAAAACATAGGAAGAGTTGAAAGATTTAGAGATTGAACAAAATTAAATGATTTTTATAAATAAATAGTTATCCACAGGCAACTTAATCTTTTAGACCAACCTGAAATTTTTATCCGCCTCTGTTATAATTGAGAAATGAGAAAACGAAAAAAAAATCAAACTAAAAGAGAAGCCAGGAGTTCCGCCAGAGAAAGAGAATATGATGACCAATCAAGAGCCAACCTAAAAGACGAGACTAAAAAAGCAATCCTTGCAGTGATATTTTTTGCTAGCTCCATATTTTTTATTCTTTCTTGCTTTGATATTGCCGGACCAGCCGGACAAATAATTTACAATCTTTTCTATAAATTATTTGGCAATGGTGCTCTCTTGTTGCCAATCCTTTTGATTCTTTTGGGAGTCTATCTGCTTCGTTCATTAAAGTTCAGTTTGTCATTTAGTCGTATTGTTGGCGGTTTAATATTTTTTTTGGCCAGCTTGGGAATAATCCAGACCATTGTCGGCGAGACCAGCGGAGGTGTTATTGGCAAGCTTCTGGCTTCTCCGCTTTTACGTTATTTTGATTTTTATGCTAGTTTAATATTTTTGGCAGCCCTGATTCTTATTTCTCTGATTATCACTTTTGATTCCCATCAAATTCTTGGATTTGGTTTATGGCAAAAATTCTTCAAGAAAAAGATTGGCGAAGAAGATGAGGACGAAATGGAAACGACCAAATTAGATTATTCGGAACAAGAAATGTTGACCGAAAAAGACAAAAAAGAAACAGAACCCGAAAAAGAAAAACAAGAAAAAGAGGAACCAAAAGAAATCAAAATAAAAGATAGTGGTTTATTAAGCGGAGTTTCTTTTTTCAACAAAAAAACAAAAACCGGAGCCTTTACTCCTCCACCAATATCTTTGCTTGAGCAAGACAGTGGCAAACCGAATGCCGGCGATATCAAGGCTAATGCCAACATCATCAAGCGCACTCTTTCTAACTTTGGAATTAGTGTCGAGATGGATGAAGTTTCAATTGGTCCAACAGTTACTCGTTATGCCCTCAAGCCAGCCGAAGGAATGAAACTCTCACGAATAGTCGCCTTACAAAACGATTTGGCTCTTTCTTTGGCCGCCCACCCACTTCGGATAGAAGCACCTATTCCTGGTAAATCCTTAGTCGGAATTGAAATCCCAAACAAAATTAAAGCAACTATCCGCCTAGCTTCCTTGCTCTCTTCCAATGACTTTACAGAATCACATCACCCACTCTATGTGGCGTTGGGTCGCGACATCTCCGGTCAACCACGCTTTACCAATATCGCCAAAGCGCCTCATTTATTGATTGCTGGCGCAACTGGTTCAGGTAAATCAGTCACCATTCACACAATTATCACCTCTCTTCTTTACCGTAATCAACCAGAAAAAATGCGTTTTATTATGATTGACCCCAAGCGCGTTGAACTTACTCTCTACAATAAAATCCCTCATCTTTTAACACCAGTCATTACTGACTCCAAAAAGGCCATCGCGGCTCTTCGGTGGTTAGCCAAAGAAATGGATCGCCGTTACGATATCTTGGAAGCTGAGGCTGTCCGCGATATCCAGTCTTACCACAAAAACGTAGTCAATCCGGCCTTGGCAAAAGCTGAGAAAGAAACAACAACTGCCGATAAAGAGACCCCAGAAGCTGAGGAAATTGAACAAATGCCTTATATTGTGGTTATTATTGACGAATTGGCTGATATTATGACTGCTTACCCGCGTGAATTAGAAGCTGCCATCGTGCGTTTGGCTCAAATGTCTCGAGCTGTCGGAATTCATTTGGTTTTGTCCACCCAGCGACCATCAGTAGAAGTTATTACCGGTTTGATTAAAGCCAATATTCCCTCTCGAATTGCACTTCAAGTTGCTTCACAAATTGACTCGCGAACTATCTTGGATATGGCAGGAGCTGAAAAACTCCTAGGGGCTGGTGATATGCTTTATATCTCTGGCGAAATGTCCAAACCTGTTCGTATTCAATCGGCTTTTATTTCTGAAGACGAAGTAAAGAGAGTCTCAACCTACTTAGCTAAACACTACGCTGACAATCCCCCATTAGATTTAAATTTGGGAACCGAAGGAACTAACGGTGGCTCACCTTTGTTCAATGCTTCTTTTGGCGAAAGTGACACTGATGATGAATTATATGAAGACGCCAGAGAAGCTGTTATCCAAGCTGGTAAAGCTTCTGCCTCTTACCTTCAACGTAAATTAAAAGTCGGTTATGCTCGTGCCGCCCGTCTATTGGATATGCTGGAAGAACGTGGAGTAATTGGTCCAGGGGAAGGAGCTAAGCCGCGAGAAGTTTATAATAGCCAAGAAGCAATGTTAACAGACGAAACCACCAGCGATGATATGCTATAATTAAAAAGAAAATGACTCCAAAATTAAAAGAAAAAATATCCGCTAAAACTATTGTCGTTTTTTTAATTGTAGCGATTATTTTGATTTATTCCAGTCTAAAGTTTAAAGACTTGATTTCCGGACCAGAGATTGTTCTCTACTCCCCTAATGACGGTTCTAGTTTGGAAGATGAGTTGATAAATATCAAGGGTCGCGCTGACCGCATCACTAAGATATATCTAAATGGTCGCAAAATTTTTACTGACCAAAATGGCAATTTTGAAGAATCTTTGCTTCTTTCTAATGGTTATAATTTTTTTGAGCTAAAAGCAGAAGACAAGTTTGGTCGCGAGATAGTAAAAAAGTTGCAGTTGGTATATGACAAGAGTTAAACAGACCCCCTAAAAAAGAGATTACAAACAAATTAAGTTTAAAAACTGATAATTAAAAAATTGTTTTTAAACTTAAATAATTCACAAATTGACATTTTACAATTATGGCAAAGAAAATAAGAGAGAAGAAAACAACAGGTAGCGATATTATTGACACCATAAAAGCCATCCAAAGCAAATTTGGCGATGAAGCGATTATGAAACTTGGCGATAAACCCAAGGTCGGCATCGACGCTGTGCCAACTGGCTCCCTTGCCCTTGACGCTGCTTTGGGAGTCGGCGGAGTCCCCCGTGGTAGAATTGTGGAAATATTTGGACCAGAATCTTCTGGTAAAACCACTTTGGCCTTGCATATTGTAGCTCAAGCTCAGAAAAATGGCGGAATTTGTGCTTTTATTGATGCTGAACACGCCCTTGACCCAGAATACTCCAAGCGAATAGGCGTTCAAGTAGAAGACTTGCTTATCTCTCAACCAGATTACGGAGAACAAGCCTTAGAAATCGCCGAGAGTTTGGTTCGTTCTGGCAAACTTGATGTAGTTGTTATAGATTCTGTCGCCGCCCTCACCCCTAAAGATGAGATTGAAGGCGATGTTGGTGAATATCACGTCGGCAAACAAGCACGTTTAATGTCACAAGCCCTGCGTAAGATGACTTCTATTGTTGGTCGCAGTAAAACGGTGGTAATTTTTATCAACCAGATTCGTATGCAAATCGGCGTAATGTTTGGAAACCCAGAGACCACTCCAGGCGGAAAGGCTTTAAAATTTTATTCTTCAGTTCGTTTAGACGTTCGCCGAATTGCTCAAATAAAAAAAGGTGATGAAGTAATCGGCGGACGAATCAGAGTCAAGGTAGTAAAAAATAAAGTGGCGGCGCCATTTCGTCAAGCCGAATTTGACCTTCTTTATCGAGAAGGAATCTCTCCCGAAGGAGAGCTTTTGGCCATTGGGGAAAAATACGGTTTAATCAAAAAATCAGGCGCTTCTTATTCTTATACCCCGGACAACAAAACTGCTCACGAAATAAAGTTGGGTCGCGGTTATGACGCCGCCAGACAATATTTAAGGGGAAACCAAGATTTGAAACAAGAAATAATGGAAAAAGTAAAAGAGGAACTCTTAAATACCGAGGACGATTCCAACGAAGAACCGATCGGCCCGAGTAAGGAAGAATAAAAAAATTAATTAATTATTATTCCTAAAACTGGACAATTTAAATTATTTTAGTTAGTATCTGAAAATTATGTTGGAATATAATGAAATAAAACCAAGAAAATTTATCGTGTTTGAAGGAGAGCCTTTTGAGATTTTGACTTCTCATGTTTTTCGCAAACAACAACGGAAACCAATCAATGCCGTCAAAATGCGCAATTTGGTCACCGGTAAAGTCATTGAAAACTCTTTCCACCAAAGCGAAAAAGTTGAGGAAGCAGAGTTGGAACGTCGACCTATTAAATATCTTTATGAAAATCGCGGACAATATTGGTTTTCCGAAGCAGACAACCCAAGCAAACGTTTTGAAATCCCCGCCGAAACAGTGACAGATAAAATAAAATTTATCCGACAAAATGAAGTGATTGAAATATTATCCTTTGACGGCAAAGCCTTGGGAATAGAAGTGCCAATCAAGGTAGAATTAAAGGTGACAGATGCTCCCCCGACCATTAAAGGCAACACCGCTCAAGGAGGTCTAAAGCAAATCACCTTAGAAACTGGTCTTGTCATCAACGCGCCAATGTTTATCAACGAAGGCGACATCGTAAGAGTAAACACTGAAACCAAAGAATACGTAGAAAGAGTTAATTGATTCTTTTTAAGCTATTTTTTAAACGCTCCAGACGGATGATGAAGCGTTTATTTTATAAAAAATGAAAAATCAAAAAAAAACGCTTAGAAGCGTTTTTTTATCTTTCTTATTTTTTAAAAACAAGACTAACCTTCAATAAAAGGCAAGAGAGCCAAAAAACGAGCTTGTTTTATTGCCGCGGCTAATTGTCGCTGATGTTTGGCGCAAACACCAGTCCGTCGATGTTTATTGATGCGTCCATGCGTATCCAAAAAACCTTTTAGGGTTTCTATATCTTTGTAGTTAACACTCTTAGCCTTACCGGTGCAGAAATGACATTGTTTGTTTATAATCATAAAATAAATAGGTATTTTCTAAATTCTAATTTTAAAATGGAATATCGTCTGGATTAATTTCTTCTTCTGGATATTGAATCGTCTCTAATTCAGAAGAAGATGGCGTTGGCACATTTCCAGTTCCAGCCTTTTCAGTTGGGGTAGATTGTCCAAATTCAGACGAAGAACTACCTTCGCGTTTGGGGCCAAATTGGAAATTGTCAATAATTACTTCCGTGCGATATTTTTTACTGCCATCTGATGCATCCCAGCTTCTAGTTTGCATCCGACCTTCAACCATAATATTACTCCCCTTTCTCATATATTGAGCAATTGTTTCAGCTTGAGGACCAAAAGCCACACAATTGTGAAATTGAGTATCTTCTTGTCTAACACCATTTTTGTCTTTCCAATAACGAGTGGTGGCAACCGCAAAATTAACGACTGTTGCTCCCGATGGCAAAGCCCTTCTTTCGGGGTCACGGGTCAAATTTCCAATAATGAAAGCTTTATTTAAATACATATATTAATGATTAATTAGCAGGCTCTTCAAGTAACTCATTAATTTCTTTGTCTATATCTTCTTTAGACATTTCCTGATTTTTTTCTGGTTCCTCTTCTTTTTCCCGTCTTTCAATTTCAAAAGGCTGAGCTTGAGTTTCTCGGCGTTGATAAGTTCTCTTGGGAATAATGATTGTTTCTTCGTCTTTGGGCATATTGATAATAAGATAACGAATTATTTTATTATCTTTATCTAAATTTCCTTTCAACGTTACTAATTTGTCAGGCATAAGTTTAAAGCGCAGAGCCCCAAAATAAGCATCATTGAAACGTTCCTTTTTGTTAGAAATATTCTTTTTAATGGTATAAGCTAAACGAATCATTGAAGGATTCATTTCGCTAGTAATCAAACCACCAAGTTCGTCAATTAAAACTTTTAAAATTTGAGTAATATTTTCAGCCAAGGCATCTTGAGGAATAATCGGGGTCAAAAGATACCCAATTTCATAAATCCTTGGTTCTTGTTGGTCTAAATTTTCATCTTTTACTGTTTCATCCATACAGGGGTCATATTATCAACTTGTAAGCCAAAAGTCAAACAATTAAACGCTAAAAGGGGTTTTGCCCCTTTACCGTAAAATTTTATATCTTATAAAAATTCTTAGCGTTCTTAACCAAAGTAGAAAGAACTTCTTCTTTTAGTTCAGATCTTAAATCAGCTATTTTTTCAGCCACATATTTAACATAAGCAGGCTCGTTCCGTTTGCCCCTAAAAGGAATTGGAGAAGCAAAAGGAGCGTCGGTTTCAGATAAAAGACGCTGAAGCGGAATTTTTTGAATAATTTCATTATATTGTTCAGAAAAAGTTATCACTCCTGAAAAAGATAAATACCCTCCTAAAGTTAAAAATTTTTGCGCGATTGACCAATCGCCGGCAAAAAAATGTATGTTAAAAATCGGCAATTTTTTTACCTGAGAGTATTCCTCCAAAATATCAAACAAATCTTCGTAGGCATCCATAGTATTTATTGACGGCCGACAATGAATCATCAAGGGTTTTTGGACAGTTTGGGCCAAATTAATATGTTTTTTAAATAATTCTTTTTGGATTGCATTATTTTTTATTTCATTTTGGTGAAAATAGTCAAGACCGCATTCACCGATCGCGACAACTTTTGAGTTATCAGCCAAAAGTTCAATTTGGTTAAAATCATCCGCGTTGCCATCTGTTGGATGTAAACCCACCGAACAAAAACCGACAACACCAAAATAATCAGTCTGCGCAATGGCTTCTTGGGATGATTTTAAGTCGGTTGCAATATTAACGAAACCAACACCTGCTTTTAAAGCCCTATCCCCCGCTTCGCGCCAATCGTTTTCAAATTGGAAACTTAAGTGGGTGTGAACATCAAAATAAGAAAAGGAGTTATGATTGTGAAATTTGAGCATAAAAACCTAAAAGAATTTTTATTTCCGAACAAATAAGGACTCTGGCATTTGATTAAGTAGAATTGATTGTTTAATTTTTGCAGCAGTCGCTGGTAAAAATGGCGATAACATCACCGACAAACGTGCCAATCGAAAAATTAAAGTTCTAACTATTTTACGCGCTGCTTCTGGCTCTTTCTTGAAAAGTTTAAAGGGTTCGCGTTCTTGAATTTCTCGATCCATCTCGCCAATTTCACGCCACAAGACATTAGCGGCTCGATTTAAATCATAAGCCGTCAAAGCATCGTTGTATTGCTCCCAAACACTTGAAATATTGCCTACCAACGAGATAACCGATGCAAAAGTATCTTCAGTCGCTATTGGTTCAACAAAATAATTTTGAGACATTTTCATAATTCGAGCCGTCAAATTGCCTAAACCATTGGCTAAATTGGCATTATAAGTTTCTCGGAACTTGTCCCAAGTAAAATCACTGTCTTCAAAATTAGAAAACTCACGCGCCACATAGTAACGAAAGGCATCTATTCCATATTCTTTGACAACCTCAAGAGGACTAATAACATTACCAAGACTTTTACTCATTTTTTGCCCTTCGCTAGTAATAAAACCTTCAACAATAACTGCCTTAGAAAGAGGCAAGTCGGCAGACATAAGCATTGCTTGCCACATCGCCGCCTGTTGCCGCAAATTATCCTTGCCACAATATTGGACAGGTCCACCAGATTCTAACCACCAACGTCGAAATTGTTCTTCGTCATCAGGCCAACCAACCGCGGTCAAGTAATTAACTAAGGCATCAAACCACACATACATCACATGATCAGGATCATCTGGCACTGGAATACCCCAAGGCATTTTACTGGCTAACCGCGAGATACTAAAATCATTTAAACCAGAAGAGACAAAAGTTCTTATTTCGTTCAAGCGACTTTGGGGCAAAACAAAATTGGGGTTCTTGTCATACAAGTCAAGTAAAGCTTTTTGATATTTTGAAAATCTAAAAAAATAATTTTCTTCCTCGGTAATTTGCAAATCTAAATTAGGATGAAATGGACATCTGCCATTTTCTAATTCAGAATCCTGTTTTTCCAATTCGCAACCAACGCAATATTTTATTTTGTAAAATTTTTTGTAGATATCGCCATTATTCTGACAACGACGCCAAAATTCCTGTGCCGCCCGAAGATGGCGTTGATCAGTTGTTCTGATAAAGTTTAAGTCCGGCAATAAATTAAGTAGGTCTTTTAAATTTTTGAACTTTTCCGCCCAATCATCAACATAGGCTTGAGGAGTTTTACCTTCAGCGACAGCTTTTTGATAAATTTTTTGCCCGTGTTCATCAGTGCCAGTATTAAAAAAAACTTCGTCCCCCAAAAGACGACGCCAACGGGCAAAAATATCCGCCCGCACTATCTCCATCGCAAAACCGATATGAGGCGCCGAGTTTACGTATGGCAAGGTGGTAGTAATGTAAAATTTAGGAGGCATTACCAACGTGTTTTTTACGTTTTTCAATATCGTTGACATACTCCATCAACAAGGTGGTCGCCGGCACTGCCAAAATCATTCCCAAAAAACCAGCCAGCTCATAACCAACTATCAAAGAAATAATAACAATAATCGGATTTAAACCAATAACTTTTTTCATAACCAAAGGATACAGTAGATGATTTTCAAATTGCTGAACTATAATATAAAAACCAATAACCATTAAACCAAGAGTAAAGTTGTCCGAGAAACCCAAAACCACCGCTGGCACCGCTGAGAGCACTGGTCCAAAAACCGGAATCAATTCTAACAATCCGGCGACGATAGCCAAGAGCAAAGCATATCTTATGCCAAAAAGCATCAGGCCAATGTAGACCATTGGTCCAACGATGAGTCCTAGCAATAATTGACCTTGAATCCAGCGCCCAATTTTTACTTCTGTTCGTTGCCATAAATTAATCATATATTCCTCTTGTTTGACAGGAGTGATAACTCGCAGAAAATTTTCCACCCCATTTTTTTGAACAGCTAGATAGAATGAAATAACTATAACCAAGACAAAACTAACAATGCCGTTAAATAAAGCTTTGAATAAATCATAAATATTGCCAGGGATTGGTGAATCCAAAAGACCATGAGAAATTACTTCCTGAATAGAAAATTCTGTCGTCAAACCATCAGAAAAAGAAACGATAGAATTCCAGGCTGAATTTTCACTAATAAAAGTATTTATTTGTTTGGGCAAAGTGTGAGTCAAGCTGGTAACATCTTGGAAAATTGGTGGCACAAAGAAATAGAAAACAAAAAATAAGAGCAAGAAAGATAAGACATAAACCACCAATACTCCGATTACACGTGGCAAACGAAAACGCGATAGCCAAGTCGCCGCCGGGTCAACCGCTGAAGCGATAACAACAGCTGTTAATAACGCCAAAAAAATATCACGCAAAAAATAAATAAGAGCAAAAATCATCACGGCAATTGAAATCTTTAAAATTACCGCCAAACTGATATTAAGATTGAATTCTTTAGCTTCCATAAATTTAATTATATCACGAATTCTCAAGAATAGTCACTTTCAGTTTTAGTGACAAATTTTCCAGGCAATAACTCTTTATCACAATTTATTTTTTGAATGTCTCAAAATAATTTTTAAACCCTTAACCAGAGTTACTGTTTGAGAAATCACAAATTAAAACTAACATTCAAAACCAACTCTGTCAAAACTAAAATCAACTAAGTTTAACATCAACCAGTATCTTAAAAATTCTTACTAGAGAAAAAAGAAAACAATTCCGATTCTCCAATTCTTTCTTGATTTCCAGTATCGCGGTCCCGAATCGTAACTGAACCATTAATTAAGGTATCAAAGTCTACCGTTAGACAGTAAGGGGTTCCAATTTCATCTTGTCGACGATAACGTTTGCCGATATTACCATTATCATCAAAAACAATCGGCTGAATTTTTTCGTTTAATTTTTGAAAAATTTCCCTTGCCTTGGCAACCAGTTCCGGTTTATTTCTCAAGAGTGGGAAAACCGCTACTTTGATCGGCGCAAGATTAGCCTTAAGTCGGAGAAAAACTCTTGACTCCCCCCCCATCTCATCTTCTGTATAAGCATCACTTAAGACTGCCAAAACCAAACGACCAACTCCACCCGATGATTCTATAATATGTGGAACAAATTTTTCACCACTCTCTGGATCTTGGTAAGACAAGTCTTTACCGGAGCCTTTAGAATGCTGAGTTAAGTCATAATTACCACGCGCATGAATTCCTTCCATCTCATCAAAACCCCAGGGATAATTATACTCAATGTCATAAGCCTCTTTGGCATAAAAAACTAAATTATCATGCTTTTTCCAACGCAAATTTTCTTTTTTTAAACCAAGATCAATAATCGCTTGCCAACGATATTCACGAAGTTTTTCATACTCTAACATTTCTTGATCAGGATGAATAAAATATTGCATTTCCATTTGTTCAAATTCACGCGCCCTAAATAAAAATTGCCTAGGGGCTATTTCGTTTCGAAAAGCCTTGCCAATTTGCGCAATACCAAAAGGCAATTTCTTGTGGGTTGAATCTAAAACATTTTTAAAATTAACGTAAATACCCTGACAAGTTTCGCCTCTCAAATAAGAGGGGTTGTCAGCCCCCGACTCGGTAAAATCGCCTAAATTTGATTTTACTAACAAATTAAATTTTCTGGCTGCTGTAAAGTTTTGTTTGCCACAATTAGGACATTTGATTTCTTGACGATGTTTATCAAAAAGATTATTAATTTCTTTTTCAGACATTTTTTCGTCTGCAAAAATTCCCAAATCATCAAGAACTTTATCTACTCTAATACGTGTGTGACATTCCCTACATTCCGCTAAGGGATCTGAAAAACCTTTAGTATGGCCCGAGGCTTCCCAAATTTTTGGATTCATAAAAATACTTGAGTCCAAACCGACAATATCTTGTCGCCGGTGAACCATCCATTTCCACCAATGAGCTTTGAGATTGTTTTCCAATTCCACACCCATCGGACCAAAATCGTAAATTCCAGCAAAACCACCATAAATCTCAGAACTAGGATAAATAAAACCACGACGTTTAGACAATGAAACAATTTTATCCATTAAATTTTCTTTTTCACTCATATTTTATAAAGTTTTATTCTATCACGAATGAGTCTTTGCTAAAATTGGGGTCATCTATCAATTCTGTAGTTACCTCCTCATTTCTCTTGGTGATAATGGTTTTGGTAAAAGAGTCTGTTGCTTGAAAACTAGCAATATCGGTTAGTTTAACAAGTTGCCCAAGTTGACTCAAGCTTGGAGTAATTGAAACCTGAAAATAAGCTTCGCGCATCGATTCCCTCTGCCCAGCCCCCGCCGCCACTTTCCCAAGTTGCCAACTCACCTCACGAGTATTAGGATTATAAATTATTTTTTCATCTGCCGGAGAACTCATCCCAACCCAATTTATATAAGCTGGTAAATTGGTTTTGATTTGGGCTTCATCAAGGTTATTGGTGGTGTTCGACACTGACCAAACAATTGAATAAGTTGTTTCTTGTCCAACCCTAGGAGGAACTGGGCCAGAGTTTTTTAACGGCCCAAGACTATAAACAGACTTAGCGGTAAAAATAGATTCTGTCTCAATTTTAACTAATTTTTGGCTATCATTGGTAACTCTTTCTGACAATTGACCAACCGTTATTCTTTGCCCTTCAAAGAAAGCTTCTATTTCAAAACTGGGGTTAGTTAAAATATCCGCTTGATTAAAATTTACTAATTTAAATTCAAAAGAAGAATTTCCCGTTTCACCTGGATCAAGTTCTGACAAACCTGGGGTATTTGTTTTATCCCAAGTGATAGTATTATTAATTGAATTATAAAAGCCTTCGTTAGAAATAATTGAATATTTATCAATAATATCTCCAATTAACTTGACGGTAATTTTATTATCAAGCAACCGATCTGATAAATTGTTGCCCCACTTTAAATTAATAAGTATTTTCCCTTGAGGTCTGACAACCACTTCTGGCCTAGAACTACCATTAATATTTAAACCAAAGTTGACAAAGGAACGTTTTATAACCACCGAAGCAAAAGCTTCGCCATATTCAAAATTATCACCACTAGCACCCCCCAAAGGAGAGCTCCCGACTTTGACTTTAAAAGATTTAATATCCTCGTCTTGCCCCTCTAAAATTCCATTAACTTTTATTATTCTTTCACCACCAGCAGGAATATCCCCCAAAGTCCAAATATTACCTCCGGGCAATGGTTCCGGCTCAGCATTTTTAAACATAAAACCAGTAGCTGGAGGTTCTAAGGTCAAACTAACATTTTTTAACACAGTTTCTGAATTAGAAGATAGTTTAATAATTAAAGGAAATTCTTGTCCAGCATTTAATTCTTCTGGCAAATTCAGAGAAAGGTCAATGGGAGACGATCCCATCACAAATTTAAAAATTTTTTCCTTAGTATAAATAGCATTGGAATCAGGCAAACGATATTCCATCGTAACCATAATTTCTTGATCACTATTGCGCTCCCCAAAAATAATGGCTCGAGACGAAACGTTAACAATCTGATTTTTATCAATAATTCCAATTTTTTGCTCGTCCACCGGAAAAACGCTAGCACGATCTAAAACATTCAACGTTCCAACTGGGTAAGAAAAAATCAAAGAAACAGAGTCTAAGGGCACCTTGTTATTATTAACAATGGTAGCCTGAAGATTTACCTCGTCTCCCGCCCTAACAATAGATGGGCCTTGAATTTTTATTTCAATATTACGACCAGAAATTATATTAAAACCGCCAAAAAATAAATAGGTCGCAATCGCTATTGAAATCACAAAGAAAATAATAGAAAAAACAAAAACTTTAAATAAAAAAGAAGATGTTAAGGTCTTTTTTTCAGGTTTAGCTTTTTGGATCGGTATATCCCAATCCGTCTGACCAATAAATTTTTTGGGTGGTAATAAAGTTGATTTGAGCCCAGAAGTTTCCTTGGTTGATTTTCTTTGGTCAATTTTTTTCTGCATCGCCTCAAGCCGACTGGTAAATTTTGAATTTATTGGTATTTCATCCATATCAAAATAATAACACAAAAAAAACAATGATTACAGGTATGAGTTTTGAAGAATCACGTTGACTGAATGAACCGCTTTTGGCAAATGAGCGTCAAAATTAATCAAGGTAGTTTTTTGCCAATTATTCATTTGGGCAAACAAGCTTACATCTTTATCGTCGGGACAATAACCCAAGGCCGACAACAATCGAATAACAGTCAGAACTTCCAAACTAGATTGTAATTTAAGATTATTTTTACTATTTTCAATCCAAGCCAAAACTGCTGTTTTTAAGATTTGATAAAGATTAGGGTCCGCCAGCTCACCCTGAATAAGTCTCAAGAGAAGAGATGCTGTCTTAGCCAAAAATACTTCCAAACCTTCAACTGAAAGTTTCGTCCCCAATTTTAAATCTGAGACAATATAAATTAAACGCCAATGTTCACGTCCACGCACAAGAGATATTTTTACAAAACGCCTATCAATTGTTCCAAAACGCAATTTTGATTTTTCCAATCTAATCCCTTGAGCCAAACAATCAACCAAACCAAGATCAGGAGTCAATATTTTAAATATTTTGTTAGCTTCACCATAAGGTCGACTCCCCAGAATAAATCCTTCGGTGTGATAAATTTTGTAAGACATTTTGACTTAATCCACTTTCACTTTAAAATTAAAAATTTTCCCATTAATGATCACTTCTTGACCCTCTGCAACTATTCCATAATCAAGACTCTTCAAGCCTGCAGCTTTTATTATTTCTTTTTCAAAACGACGAATCATTCCTCGGCCATTTTCTGGAGCTTCAACTAATAAAGAAATTTGGTCAGTTGGAGTTAGTGCTAATTTTTTTCTAAATTCTTGAAGATTTCTTATAAATTCTCTTGACTCCCCTTCTTGCCTAAGTTCATCATCTACTTCTGTATCTAACCAAACCTCATCAGTTAATTTTGAATCAAAAATTAATTCTTTTATATTTAATTCTTCAGCTATTAGACTATGATATTCCAATTTTGATTTTAAAATTAAACTTCTAATTTTTAATCTATAGAGCGGTTGACGAATTTTTAGGCCGGCGGCTTGGCGAGATTCCAAGGCCAACGACACAATTCGACGCGCTTCAGCCATTTCATCGACAACAGAATCTCCAACATAAACAAAATTATTTTGTTCATTCGGCCATGATGCCAAATGAACACTCTCTAAGTCATTTTCTTTTCTTAAACGACGATAGATGTTTTCTGCACTAAAAGGACAAACTGGTGCGATGATTTTGGCAATTTCTTTTAAAACATGATGGGTGGTAGTAATTGCTTGAAAACGATCTTTTTCGTCAGCAGATTTAAATCGATCACGAGAACGACGCAAATACCAAACAGACAAATCCTCAATAAAATTCTCAATCGGTCGCAAAGAACGATCAATTTCGTAATTATCTAAAGAACGCTCCACTTCAATAATTGTTTCACCCAAACGAGCTATTACCCATTTGTCTAAAACATTGACCAATCCACGAGAATCAAACTCTTTGACTGGCAATTCTTCGGTATAAGTTTCAAAAAAAGATAGAACATTCATTAAGCGTGCGATATTTTTGCGATAAATTTCAATTACACCTTTTTCGGAAAAATTCAAATCTTCAGCGCGAACCGCTGGTGATGACATCAAATAAAATCTTAGAGCATCAGCACCAAAGTTATTAATGACTTTCATGGGGTCAGGATAATTTTTTAATTTTTTTGACATCTTTTGACCGTCTTCAGCCAAAACCATACCATTGGCAATCACGTGGCGATAAGGGCTTTTCCCAAATAATCCAACCCCCAAAACAAGCAGACTATAAAACCAACCGCGAGTTTGATCCTGCCCTTCGGCGATAAAATCAGACGGAAAGCCCCTGTCATCTTTTGGCTCAATCTGAGTTGTATTAAAGGGATAATGGTCCTGGCCATAAGGCATTGCGCCAGATTCAAACCAACAATCAAAGACTTCAGGAATTCTTTTTAATTGATTTCCGCAAGCACAAGTTAAAGGAAACTCATCAATATAAGGACGATGTAAATCTAGCTCAAAATTATTATTATGAGGCATTGGATAAAAAGCAATCTCGCGCATCTCGCCAGTCACAAAACCTTTTTCTTTTTTCATTTCAGACAAAGACAAACGCTTTAAAGTTGAAGCTATCAAAAAAAGAGGTAGGCCATGACTAATAATCAAAAAAGTTTTATCTTTATATTTTTCATTAAATTCATAAATCAATTCCATTGTTCGACGACGGACATTATTATAATTTTCTCCATTTTTTTCTGGTTGACGATCAAATCGTTTCTCAAGAGAACCTGTGTGCAAATCATATTCAGACCAAGTTTTACCAAGAAAATCACCAGTATTTAATTCACGCAATCTCGGGTCATAAATAATTTTTTCTTCATCTAGCCCAAGTTTTTTCTTTATTAATTCAGCTGTTTCTTTGGTTCGCATAAAATCGGAAGAAATAATAAAATCTATTTTTTTGCCAATCAGTTGTTCGGCTGTAACCAAAACTTCTTCTCGACCCCGATTGGTTAAACCATTGTGTCCATTGGGATCAATACTTATAGCATCATCAAGATTTGATTCCGCTTCGCCATGTCTCATAAAAAAGAAATTATTATTCTGACTTTTTTGCCATTTCAGCAAATCTGTTAAAGAACCAGCCACCACCACCTGCCCACATTTATCACAACGCCAAACAGGCAACGGTGCCCCCCAAAAACGAGAGCGAGAAATTGCCCAATCACGAGAGCCCTCTAACCATTTGCCAAAGCGCCCATCACGAAAATGCGCTGGCGTCCAACTAATCTTCTGATTAATTTCAATCAATTTATCTTTTAAAGCTGTTACTTTTACAAACCAAGACGAAGTAGCATAGTTAAGAAGTGGAGTCGCACACCGCCAACAGTGTGGATATGAATGGGTAATTTTTTCTTTAGCAAAAAGCAAATCGCGTGCTGCTAAATATTTTATTATTTCAATATCAGTTGCTTGCGGATTTTCTATTGGCTTAACTTTTTGTCCAGCAAATTCTTTTATTTCCGGTTTAAATTCACCAGAAATATTAACATGCTGGATAAATGGCAAATCTTCTTGAAGTGCAAGTTGATAATCGTCTTCCCCAAACGCTGGAGCAATGTGAACAATCCCCGTTCCGCTTTCGGCAGTAACAAAATCAGCACTAACTATTTGCCAAATTTTAGTTGAGCCAACGACATCTTTACCCCTGACATCTTTTAATGGTAAATTTTCATAATAATCAAATACTGGTTTATATTTTTTGCCAATCAATTCAGAACCATCAAGCTCCTCTATTTGTTCATATTCTTCTTTGACAACCAAACTAAGTCTTTCCTTACTCAAAATATAAAACTTGTCTTTGATTTTTATTTTGGTGTAAGACATTTCCGGATTAATTGCTAAAACCACATTCCCCGGCAATGTCCAAGGAGTTGTTGTCCAAGCCAAAAAGTAGGTCCCCGGCTCGTCTGACAACTCAAATTTTACTGTTACTGAAATATCAATTACATCTTTATAACCTTGGGTTACTTCAAAATTAGACAAAGTCGTCTCACAACGCGGACAAATATGCATTGATTTATAACCTTCGTAAATCAATCCGCGATCATAAAGTGTTTTAAAAATCCACCAAATTGTTTCTGAATAGGAAAAATCCATAGTGCGATAATCATCCTCCATATCCACAAACCGCCCAAGCCGCGGAATAATTTTTTTCCACTCATCAGCATAACGCAAGACACTTTCACGAGCTTTCTCATTAAAATTAACCAGTCCAAAACTCTCGACATCTTTTTTATTTTTTAAATTTAGTTCCTTTTCCACCAAATTTTCAATCGGCAAACCATGACAATCCCAACCCCAACGGCGACGGACATGATAACCTTTCATTGTCTTAAAACGTGGAATAACATCTTTCATCGTGCTTGCCAATAAATGACCGTAGTGAGGCAACCCAGTCGCGAAAGGTGGTCCATCATAAAAGACAAATTCACCCTTGGGTGAATCTTTTACTAAAGATTTTTCAAAGATTTTATGTTCACGCCAAAAAGCCAAAACTTCCTCTTCCTTTTTAGCAACGTCAGACTTTTGTTCTTGCTCATTTGAAGATGACATTTCTTTAATTTACCGTAAAATAAAGAGATTTACAAATTATCTCTGGACCAAAAGTCAAATTTAAATTTTTTCTAAAGCTGGAATACCTAATAAGGTCAATCCAGATTTGAGCACTTGAGCCACCGCCTTGGTCAACGCCAAGCGGTAAGCTTCGTTTTTGCTGCCAATAATTTTATTTTGGGCGTAATAAGAATTAAAAGCGGAAGCTAAAATAACTAAGTAAGTAGTAATGTATTGTGGTGCTAATTCTTGATAAGCTCTTTCTACTACTTCTGGAAAATATTGTAGAGTTTTTTCAACATCCGTTACCACCTCACTTTGTTCAAAATTATAATCATCTTTATCTGCTTTGGTCAAAACTGATTTAGCACGAGTATAAGCATACTGAAGGTAAGGGCCTGAATCCCCTTCTAACGACAATGATTTATCAAAATCAAAAATAACATCTCGCCCCGGTGATTGTTTTAGAATAGAGAATTTAATCGCCCCGATTGCTACTTTCTCGGCAATTTCTTCTTTTTGTTTAGCCGACAAATCACGTTCACTTATTTTTTCTAATACTTTCTTTTTGGTTTCTTCAATCAAAGACACGGCCGTAATAACATCACCGGTTCGCGAAGACATTTTACCAGTCGGCAAACGCAACATTCCATGAGCCACATGTCTAGCCTTGGTCGCCAATTCCGGTTCTAGCAAATCAAGAGCTTTTAGCATTACCTTAAAATAACCCACGACCTCGTTACCGGTTACCAGTACTGACAGATCATAAGGATACTTTCCAAACTTAAGCTTAGCCAAACCAAGGTCCTTGGTCTCATAAGTCGGCAACCCAAGCGAATTGACAAAAACTCGCGTATGTAAAGATTCATCAAATTTTTCACCTCGAAACACAATGGCTCCGTCGCTTTTTTCAAACACACCCTTGGTCAAACCTGATTCCACTATTTTTTTGCCAACTTTTCCGGTTTCACTTTCAAAAAAATAAAAATCAAATTTCGTTCCAAGACGCTGATAAATTTCTTCAAAATAATCAAGTGAAGCTTGCCGACCTAAGTCATAAATTTTGTTTATCTCTTCACTGGAACGTTCGTAAACCCGCCGATTTATCTCGTTAACTTCCGTTTTGACTTCTTCATCAGCCTCATAAGCCTTAGCGCCGGCCGCGTAAAACTTACCCCAATCATGAACCGTTAGATTTTCTCTTTTTTCTGTTTGTAAATAACCCCAAATTGTTTTAGCCACATGCAAGCCAACATCACCTTGATAACAGACGCGTTTGATTTCAGCGCCATTGACATCCACAATCCTAGACAAAGCCTCACCAATAGAATTACTCATCAAGTGACCAATATGAAATTCCTTGAAGGGGTTAGGGTCAGTATACTCCACCATTACTTTTCGCCCTAACAAAACTTGAGTTTGACCGTAACTTTTACCAGCCACAAGAATCATTCGCAAGTTTTCCGCAAAAAACTCGTCTGACAAATAAAAGTTAATGAAGCCCGGGCCGGCCATTTGGATATCTTTGATATTTTTATTTTTACCGGCACGGATTTGTTTGATCACCTTTTCGGCTAAGTCTTTAGGACTTTGTTCAAATTGCTTGGCGACCACCATCGCCACATTTGTGGAATAATCGCCAAATTTAAAATCAGCCGGATGCTCCAAATTTATCTTCGCTTCGGAATAATCCATCCCCAGAGCTTTCAAGGCCTTATTTATTTCGGTTTTTAAGACATCTCTAATCATTTTTTATAGTATATAGCATCAATCCAGAATTTAGAATATGGAATACAAGACGAAAAGCTTAGAATTTGCTGTATCCCTAAAACTCACAATTTAATATATTACTTATAAAACTTGTTAACTTAAACTAATTCTTACCAGTACTGCCAAACCCACCTTCGCCACGGCTTGAATCAGACAGGTCGTCAACCTCTACCAACTCTGGCACTTCAACCGATTGAATCAGCATTTGTGCCACTTTGTCATGTTTTTTAATAGTATAAGTTTCGCCTGACAAGTTGGTAATAACAATTTGAAGCTCGCCCCGATAACCGGCATCCAAAACACCCGCCATCGTCTTTAAGCCGTGGTTAGCTGCTAAACCGCTTTTATCCCAAACCAAACCAACATAACCATCTGGAATTTCAAGTGCTATTCCCGTTTTTACTTTTTTTATCTCTCCCACTTTTAATTCTGTTTCTTCTAAAGCAAAAAAGTCCATTCCTGCATCCCCTGAATGAGCATAGGTTGGCAATTTAGCTTCAGAGTTTAATTTTTTTACTCGAATCTTCATTCCTAATTCACATTTCTTAAAATTTTATCAATTTTTTCGGCAATTTTTATCATATCTTTTTCCGTTTTACCGCGGGTGGTTTCTGGTGCCGTGCCTAAGCGCAGACCAGAGGGATCCATCGGCGAACGCGTATCAAAAGGAATAGTGTTTTTATTGACAATAATTCCCTCCTTCTCTAAAAGCGCGCTGGCCTTCTTGCCGGCCAGTTGCCCCTTAGTGGAACCGGCCACGTCCACCAACAATAAGTGATTATCTGTACCACCAGAGACAATTCGCCAACCTCTTTTCTTTAACTCAGCCGCCAAAGTTTTGGCATTTTTAATCACCTGCTTGGCATACTTTTTAAACTCAGGCTTCATTGCTTCAACCAAAGCGACAGCCACCGCCGTGATTTGGTTAATATGCGGACCACCTTGCAAACCCGGAAAAACCGCTTTGTCTATCTTTTTATTTAACTCGCGATCATCAATTAGAGAGAAAATCAAACCAGCTCTTGGTCCGCGCAAAGTTTTATGAGTTGTGGTTGTCACGATATCAGCATAAGAAAACGGTGACATGTGAACACCCGCTGCTACCAAACCAGCAATATGAGACATATCCACCATTAATAAGGCTCCACAACTATCCGCAATTTCACGAAATTTTTTAAAATTAATTTTTCGCGAGTAAGCAGTAAAACCCGCTACAATAATGTCTGGTTTTTCTTTTTGGGCTAATTTTTTGATTACTTCATAATCCAACTGTTCAGTCTTAGGATCAACACCATAAGACACTTGCTGCCAAAATTTGCCCGTTGCCGAAACTTTATGTCCATGAGTAAGATGCCCGCCCTGATCAAGCGCCATACCCATAATCTTTCCAAGTTTCATCGAAGTTTTAACTTTTTGTGGCACTAGGGCTAAATAAACTGCCAGGTTGGCTGGCGAACCAGATAATGGTTGGGCATTAACCGCCCACTTCTTTGGATTAAGTTTAAAAAGTTTGAGCGCTTGAATTTGGCACAATGTTTCTATCTGATCAACAATCTCATTGCCACCATAATAACGTTTGCCTGGGTAACCTTCAGCATATTTATTAACTAACTCCGAACCAAGTGCCGCCAAAACATCTTTGGACACATAATTCTCTGAGGCAATTAAATTTGTCACCTTCTTCTGTCGTTCTTTTTCTTTTTTAATCAAACTTTCTATCTTTTTATCTTTCATCATAAGCATTAAATCAGAAGAATGGGTCAACGACAAGCAGACTTGAAACACTTGTGTTTTGTGTTAGTATCAGCTTGGAAATGAACAATGGAAAAAGACTCTTTGACAAAAGGCTAAAAGGAAAGGAAAACCCAATGGATAAGTTTGAAATGATTCCCTATGAACAAAGGAAGTCTGACTTTCAATACCAGGACCTTCTTCGTACCGTCCTCATGTGCGGTGAATATCGTAAACGCACCAATCAAGGAGTTGGGGCAATTTCACTGTTTCGACCAACTGGGTTCAGCTTCAATTTACGAAACGGCATCCCCTTGATCACCGAACGGAAAATCGGTTTTTGGCGGGCCGCTATTGGCGAACTACTCGCTTTCATCAATGGTGCTGTTACTATCGCCGAGTTGGAGTCGTTTGGCTGCAAATGGTGGGGTCAGTGGGCAACCAAAGACCTCACCGATCGTGCTGGATTAAGAGAGGGCGAGTTGGGACCCGGCTCCTACGGAGCGGCCTTCCACAATTTCTCCACACCGGGACTGGAGAAAGGCTTCAACCAGTTTGAAGCCCTAGTCCACGGCCTGCGAGAGAAACCTTGGAGTCGAACAAATCTAGTCAATCCCTGGGTGCCTTACTTCGCCTCAGAGTTTGGCAAACGAAGCGTCGTCTGTGCTCCTTGTCATGGTTGGATCAATTGCTATGTCCACAATGACGGCAGACTGGATTTAGCAATGGATCAACGGTCAGCCGACCTACCCATTGGCGTACCAAGCAATATGATCCAATACGCCGCTCTGCTCATGGCACTGGCACAATGTTGTGATCTGACTCCAGGTTTTTTCATTCACACCTTTGTGGATGCTCATATCTACGAAAATCAAGTGCCCGCCGTGAAAAAAATCCTGGATCGAGAGCCCAAACGCTTTCCCACTTTGAAAATCACGGATCCAACTATCAAGGATCTGTTCGCTTTCAGGCCAGGACACTTTGAGCTCTCTGATTACGATCCACACGAAGCGATCACCGACATTCCCGTCGCAATCTAACCAAAAAAAATAACCGGAAGGAGATTTAGATGATTGCTTTAATTGCGGCCATGTCCCAAAACCGAGTGATCGGAAAGGACGGAAGATTGCCGTGGCGATGCCCAACTGATATGGAGAGGTTTAAGAAATTGACTATGGGCCATCCGGTAATCATGGGACGAAAAACTTGGGAGTCTCTCCCAGACAAGTTTCGCCCCTTACCCGGAAGACGAAACATTGTTTTGTCACGAACGATCAACGAACTTCCCGGCGCCGAGGTTTGTCACGCTTTCCAGCATGTCCCAAACATCTTGGAGGGAAAAGACGCCTTCGTGATGGGTGGAGCAAGTGTCTATGAGGCGTCAATGCCCTTCGCTAGCCGACTCTACCTGACCAGAATCTTGGCTGAGATAAAGGGAGACGCCTTGTTTCCACTAATCACTGGAGAGTGGGCACTGATAGAAAGAAGCAAGATCGTAAGAGCCAAAGGAGATCAATATCCATTAGAATTCCTCACTTTTGTGAAATGACAGCAAACACCCGTCAGTCATTTTGGACTGACGGGTATTTATTTTACCAAGACAACTTGTTATTATTTAAACACCATGAAAAAGAATCTTTCCAAAAGTGTAATCCTAAAATCAGCCAGAACAGAGGCCCAAAAAAACAAAATGAAGAAAATTCTGAAAGCCGGTATTTGCCCCTTTTGCCCAACATATTTAGAAAAATATCATGATAATCCAATTGAAAAAAAGGGAAAGTTTTGGGTAGTGACCAAAAATGATTATCCTTATGAAGGCAGTCGGTACCACTACTTATTTATTTCAAAAAAACATGTCGAGCACATTGAAGAACTGGAGTCAAAAGCCTTCGCCGAACTAGTCAATTTAATAAAATGGCTAACAAAAAAACACAAGATAGTCGGTGGCGGTTTCTTTATGCGTTTTGGTGATTATAAACATACCGGTGCCTCAGTCACCCATCTACATGCTCATTTGATAGTCGGCAAGAAAAAAGATAAAAGAAAAGATATTCTTAATGTGCCCCTTGGTTATAAATAAAACCCGGTGACAAAGATGGCACCGGGCTTAATCTTGATTAGCAAACCAAGATAATTTCTGTTTCATATCCACCAAGAATTTCTTCGGCATCCATCATGGAATAACCATCCCGATAGAACACCTTTTTAATTCCTGCGGCACCAATAGCTCTAGCGCACGGTGGACAAGGAAAAGTCGTGACATAGATAGATGACCCCTTTGTGGCTATTCCACGTGCCGCCGCACCAGAAATGACCCCAATCTCCGCATGAAGAGCTGAACACAACTCGATGTGGTCACCACCCCAAGAGAAATTAGAACGAGGGTCGCCGTTGATGTATGGCGCAAAATCGTTCGGCAAATGGTGATTATAAGCCGTAAGAATCGGTTGACCATCTTTCACCAAGACTGCGCCAACCTGCCGCCACCAGTCTGAACTCTTGGAGGCTTTTTTTTCAGCAAGCTTCATCACCTCCTGGTCAAACTGATCGGATGTTATCACACGATTTGCCGAGACTTCTTGTTGGGCTGTCGCCATCGTCCTGTTCCACCGCAACCAAACGTTGATTGACTCAGTCAAGCTATTCGCTAGATATTTAGCAGCGAACTCAGACATAATCTCATCAACCGGCAAAACGAAATGACTATTATCTTCAATCAAATTTCGGAGTATGGATCGGTCAAGAACCATTGCTTTAACACCCATTGGGCGAAGCATGGCCACCGCCTGTTCAGGTGTAATAGCATGGTGATCTCGTTCTAAAATTGGAAATTCCTTCAAAAAATCAGATCCTAGCACAAAAACTGGAAGATACGACTTCTGTTCCCAGAAGAAGTCCAAATGAGCACGCGAAACCACGGGGACATAGGCCAAGACCGCTCTCAAATTATCAATACCCATGATTATCCTCCTTGCTTTTTTTGAGAGCATCAATGGTTGCCCCAAGTTGAACGTGGAGTCCTTCTAAGTTTTCCAAAGCACCATCGACCATGAGTTCTCTCATCCGACTCGTTGTGCTATTGGAAGACTGTGGCGGAAAAACCACAACATCACCACAAATCTCCCGAAAACGAGAAATCTTCTCTTCGTCAACATCTTTGGTGGAACTCGAAACCACCAAAATGTTGGGTCTCACGATCTTGATCAGCTCATCCGGGTCTTCACCAATACGCACCAGCGACATGATATCAACTGATTTTTGAGTTGAGAGGACCTTTAAGCGCTCGTCCAGCTTGGCAAATGGCCGTCGCGGCCCTTTGCGTTTTTGAGTCAACTCGTCAGTGTCAACTCCGACCACCAACAAGTCACCAAGTTCTCTGGCCCGTAACAAATATTCGGCATGACCGTCATGGAACATGTCAAAAGTCCCCATTGTCATGACAATCTTATAACCCAACGCCTTGAGAGCATCTACGACCCTTTTCAAAACTTCGTAATCGGGATAATACACTGACCGAAGAGCACGCCCAGCGATGACGCCTCTTATATCTTCCCACATGGAATGTTCAAACTTACTCATCAATTTATCTCCTATGGGTTTAACTATGTCAACTTTCAAATATCACTCCTCTCTCTTTCTATCACAACCCTACCAAAAACAAAAGACTTGTCTTAAGACAAGTCTTTTGTTTTAATTTTTTCTTATTTAACCTCAATCCCCATCGAGCGAGCGGTGCCTTCAATCATTCTAGCGGCAGCATCAATATTAGAAGCATTTAAATCAGACATTTTTTGCTCGGCAATCTCTTTGACTTGAGCTTTGGTAACTGTTCCAGCACGACTGACCAAATTTTTACCAGAACCCTTAGAAATCCCAGCGGCCTTTATTAAAAGATTGGCAGCTGGTGGAGTTTTTAGAACAAAGTCGTAACTCTTGTCATTATAAACACTAATTTCTACTGGAATTACCATATTACCCATTTGCGCGGTCGCAGTGTTAAATTTGGTAACAAAATCGCCAATATTAATCCCCGCTTGACCCAAAGCTGGACCAACTGGCGGTGCCGGAGTAGCCTTACCAGCTGAAATTTGTAACTTTATTTTCTTTTCTACTTTTTTTGCCATACAATTATTTTTTCCTTAAGTAACAATTTATCCTAACTTAAATTAGGCTTATTGTAAATAATAAAATTTATATCCTTTTTACCTGAAGAAAGTCTAGTTCTACTGGAGTTTCGCGACCAAACATTGAAACTAAGACTTTAACCTTACCACGATCTTCGTCTATTTCCCCAACCTTACCTTCAAATTCCTTAAATGGACCATCAATTATTTGAACAGTTTCACCTTTAGTTAATTCAATCTTATGCTTGATAGAATCACTTTCCATTCGTGAAAAAAGTTCTTCAATTTCTTTCTCGTCTAATGGGACCGGAACAACTCCCGAACCAATAAAACCAGTAACTCGTGGTGTATTTCGAACCACATACCAAGAATCATCAGTTACCACCATATCTACTAGGACATAACCAGGATAGATTTTTTCCTCTACTTCTACTCGTTTACCACTCTTGATTTTAACTTTTTTTTCGGTTGGGACAATAACATTAAAAATTTTATCTTCCATCCCGAGAGATTCGATTCGCTGTTTTAAGTTGCGTGCCACAGCGTTCTCATAACCCGAATAAGTGTGAATAGCATACCAATTTCTACCTTGTTCAAGTTCTTGTCTAGCCATAATAAAAAATTAAAGATTAAAGTATAAATTATAAAACTAAAATAAAAATATTTTAAGACAAAAGAAAACGAAGAATATATTGATAAATAAGATCAAAAACACCCAATAAAACAGCCATAAAAATTGAAATACCAATAACAATAGTAGTAAAATTTATTGTCTGTTTCTTGGTCGGCCAACTAACATGCTTCATTTCACTTTTGGTATCCTTAATATAATTGGTTAATTGAGACATATTTTTAAGATTTAAGATTAGACTCCTTATATTTTAGCTTATTTTCTCGTATTTAAAAATGCCCCGCAGGGCCTATTAGATAATAACTTAAAAGGTTGAAAAAGTCAATTTAAGTTATCTAAATAACTTAAAATAAAGCATCTTAAAATTAAGGAGTTTGTCTCCTTGTTCTTGCTTGATTGTCCCCAGCAAAGACTAGGGCGACAGAGAAAGAGTTTTAAGAAATTCAACCTTTTGAGTTTCAATAATTGGTCGCAATCGACCAGGTTTTAGATTGCCTAATTTAATATTCATGATTCTGACCCGTTTTAAGTTTTTTACCTGCAAGCCAACCGCGGCACACATTCGGCGAATCTGATGTTTTTTGCCTTCGGTCAAAATAATTCGAAAAATTTTAGGCCCAATTTTTTCTGCTTGGCATTTTTTTGTTTTATAACCTTCAATATTTACCCCCATCTCCATTCGTTTAAGCATAAAACCATTGACAGATTTGTCGGTTTCTACTTCGTATTCTTTTTCATGTTTGTAAGTTGGACCAAGCAAGCGGTCGGTAATTCGACCATCATTAGTCATAATAAGCAACCCGCTAGAGCCCTTATCTAATCGGCCAACTGGAAAGATATTTTGGGACAAGTTTTGGGGAAATTTGTCTGGTGCCAGCTTCCCAGTTTCTTCGCCCCGTGGTTTATGGTAAGCAAAATAAACAAAATTCTCGTTTATATCTGTGGGCAAATCTTTAACCAAAACCTTATCTCCAGCTTGAACTAAATCGCCAAGTTTAGCCAATCGGCCATTAAGCAAAACCTTTCTTCTCTCTACCAATTCATCAGCCCCGCGACGAGTCGTTACTCCAAGGGTGGCCAAATATTTATTTATACGTATCGGATAATCCATAATCACAATTTAAAATAAAGATTAAGCCTAGAATATACCATTTTCAATTTAATATCCAAAATTAAAACTAAATTTTTGTAAAAATAGTTTTATTGCCTTATTATAACTTAATGATTGATAATTTTTAAATATTAATAAATTTCAATTTTTCCCCATTAATCTCTAATAAAATATTTTATGAAAAGAGTAGCAATTTTTGACGTCGATGGCACCATTTTTCGCTCCAGTTTATTAATTGAACTCGTAGAAGCTTTAATCGAAGCTAAAATTTTTCCAATCAATTGTCGACGTGGTTACCAAAAAGAATTAGAAAGTTGGTTAAACCGTGAAGGTTCTTATGAAGATTACATTAGCGCTGTTATTAATATTTTTACCAAAAACATCAAAGGTGTTTATTACGGTGATTTTATAGAAATTGGCAAAATTCTTATTAAACAAAAACAAAAAAGAGTGTACCGATTCACTCGCGACTTGATTGCTCAATTAAAAAAGAAAGAGTATTTCTTGTTGGCGATTTCACAATCACCCAAAGGAATTTTGGATAATTTCTGCGCAAAACTCGGCTTTGATAAGGTCTATGGTCGTTTTTATGAGTTAGGGCCAGATGATAAATTTACCGGGCAAGTGACAGACGAACATCTAATCAGCAACAAAGCCAATATTGTAAAACGCGCAATTGAAAAAGAAAATTTGACCCTGAAAGGGTCAATCGCTGTTGGCGATACTGAAGACGATATTCCAATGTTAGAAATAGCCGAGAAAGTAATTTGTTTTAATCCCAATCAGAAGTTGTTACGTTATGCCAAAATAAATAATTGGCCAATAGTTGTAGAGAGAAAAGATGTTATTTATGAAATAGATTGATTTAAAATTCGCGGCTAACCGAAGAGAAGCCATTCTGGCTTAAAAATAAGGAAAAGACCAATAATGACCATCAAAATACCCCCGACCAAGCGCGAAATTCTAGAATATTTAGTTGTTAACCCTGTCAAGCGAAGAGTGGCCATTGATACAAAAAACACCATTAAATCATCTAGCATAAAGAAGAAGACGTAAAGTAAAATATAGGCGTAGTATTGCCAAACAACAAGATTATTAAGAGCTAAAACTTGGGTAAAAACAGCCGGCAAACCAGCTGAACAAACCAATTCCACCAGATTGACCGCAAAAGCCAAAACAATTATCCCCCCCAAGGCTACCCAGAAATTTTTTTCTTGTACTGAAGCTTTTAATTTTTCAAGAATATTATCTTGATTTTTATTTTCAGAAATTTTGCAAGTGCCAGATTTATTTTTAAAAAAATCTTGTAAATTATAACCTCCACCCAAAAGAGCAATAAGACCAATTAAAAGCCTGATCCAAATAATAAACCCAAGAAAAATAATCAGATTTAACCAAGCGGCCATAAAAATAAAATAGACCAAGGCTGACGTCGCGATAAAAGTTAAGCCCAAAAGCCACATTCGACGTCGATTTTCCATTCCCAATAACAAACTAATCAAAAATATTAAGGCCCACATTGCGCAAGGGTTAAAACCATCCAAGAAACCCAAAATAAGTGCCAAAAGCGGCAAAGAATAACCACGCAAATCAAGTGGACCCAAAAAAGGAACTTTTAAACCATCAAGGGGTGAGGTTGATGCCAAGGTTGAAGTTGAAGTAATTGTCGTCGTAGCAGAATTCTCTTCTGATTCTTCTTTTTCTAAAAAAGAAGAATCATCTGCTGAATTTTGAGCCATTGATTCTTCTTCCTCAATAATCAACGGTTGAGAAATGGGATTAATTTGAAATTCAACAGATAGCAATGTTGACATCTTATCTGGGCAAGTTACTGTTAAACACCTCGCCACTTTTTCTTCAATCAAATTTTCACTAACTCCCTCTGAAAAACCGATCAAAACCTCATCTCCGATAATTGTTAAAGGCACCCCCAGCGAATCTATTTCAAATTTGTCTACTACCTTCTCAAGTAATATCTGATTTTTCCTATTAAAATAAATCTCATAACTTTTAATCTGAAGATTGGGATGTTTTAAGGCTAAATCGCTTAAAAATTCTTTTTCTTTAGCACAATGAGGACAACCAAACCCCCAAAAAAAATATATGCTAGCTTTTGATTGGGCTTGTGCAAAATTTCCATTCAGAAAAAAAGTTAAAAAAAAGAAGACGAGTAAACTAATTTTGACAACTTGTTTTTTTATCATTTTTTTTCAATCTTTATCGCTTTACCGTTGATAATAGCGTCGGCTATTTTTTGGCGCGCAATTGTTAAAATACGTTGAAAAGTGCTTTGTGATGTTTCCATCTTTTTAGCCGCTTCTACTTGCCCAAGACCAACAAAATCCTTTAGTCTAATCACTTCCATTTCCTCAAACGAAAGTTCCACTTCAGCTAACAAACGAAGCGGTATCCCCTGTGGTTTAAAATATTCGACAGTTGGATTAAATCTAACTCGCCTTCTTAATCTAGGACGTGACATATAGTTTTAATTATATATTCAAAAATGTTTAACACAAGTGAAAAGCGCACTCAAGATGCGCTTTTCAGCAAACAGATTATTTGTTATTCCCCCAAATCTTTTAATTCTTCATCGATCGCTTTCTTTTCAGATTTTAACCATTCTTTTCTTTCTTCTTCAGTCATTGATTGATTTTGGAGACCTCGTCCAAAACCAAATCTTCGACCAAAACCTCCAAAATAACGGCCAAAACCGGCTCGTGGTCGATTATCACCACAAGGACCCATACCACGTCCGGTCATTGGACCTTGTCCATTAGGACCAGTTCCATCAAATCTAGGCATAATTCTTTATAAAATTAAAATTAATAATCACGACCTATTTTGAGTATATACCCATAACTATTTTTTGTCAACCCTTTAAATCCTTACTTTTAAAATTAAGTTTATTGACCCTTATTTTCTAAAGCTAAACGTGCAAGAAGATAGGATATAGTTGATTCAGCTCCTTGATTGAGATTAACTTCTTTTTCTTGAAGCCCATCAAAACAACCGCCAGATAAGTGGGAATACATCACTCGATTCAGCACATTGTTCCCTAAAAACCAATTAAAAGCTTGGTACATTTTTTCTTGATATTCTCCTTCCCCACCCAAGTCATACATCGTCTTCAGAGCCAAAACTAAAATTGCTACTTCTTCCGGCTGTTGATCATAAAGATGTTTTTGTTTCCCCTTTTTATACCAACCAGCCTGACCAACAGGAACACAAATATTGCCTTGAAAATAATTTTTTAACAAAAAATCCAAAGATCGCTTGCCTGCTTTAAAATAATGATAGTTGCCAGTAATTTTATAAGCTTCCAACATTGCCTCGGATAAAACTGCATTGGAGTAAGTGAGAAAATTTTCAAACCATTGCCAATCATCATCGCTATGATTGTTGAATAAATTCAATAAATTATCAGCATATTCAGTCAAGATTATTTTCATCTTTTCAAATTCTTCTTTTGATTTTTTTTCAACTAATCTGCAATAAATAGCCAAACCTTTTATCATAAAAGATATCGCTCTTGGCGAACTAACTTTTATTGAATTAATTGAATCTTGAAAAATTTTTCTTGCTATTTTTTTTTAAGCTAGACGGCAAATTACTATCAATCACAAAGGCTAATGACCAAATTGTCCTAGCTGAAGCATCTTCCAAATTAATTTCTTCGTCTGTTGGTAATTGATTCAAAAAATTTGCCTTAAAATAGTTATTAAATCCCCCTTCGGACTTTACCGCTTGTTTGATAAAATTTAAATAAATAACAGACAAACGCTTAGCAGTCTTATTTTGGGTTAAATTATAAAACCACGAAGAGACAACCAAGGCTCTGGCATTGTCATCAAGGGTATAGCCCCATTCTGGTGCTGGTTCATCAAGAATGGCAAATTGAAAAACGCCAAAATCATCTGTTAATTTGGCTAAGTGTCGTAATTTTATTGGCGGTAAATTTTTTTCTTTTTTACCCAATTCGGGCAAGAGCTCAATAAATTCGCCCATATAAGAAAGAGTGACATTTTTCCAGGTCATTTTTCTAGTTCTAAAATAAGCTGTTTTACCTAAACTAGTCATCACAAGCGGATTACTAAAAAGGTCATTCAACTGTCCAGCAATACCATCACTAGTGCCAAAATTTATCAGACGACCAACTTCTGGTGTTATCATTTCTTCAGCTTGGGGAAAGGGAGTAGAAACAACCGGCCGCCCCGCACCTAAGGCATAACTCAAAGTCCCCGAAACTGCTTGGTTGGGATTTTGAGACAAAGATAAATATATATCAGTTGCTTGTAAGAACTTTAGCAAATCTTCAGTTGTTAAATATTTATTATAAAAACGAATATGGTCTTGCATACCCAAACTATAAGTTTTCTCTATCAATTGATTACGATAAAATTCCCCTTCTTGCTTCAAGACGACCGGGTGGGTAGCCCCAATAACAATATATAGGGCTTCGGGAAAACGTTTTACTACTTCAGGCATCGCTTGAATGGCATATTCAATCCCCTTTCCTCGATTCAACAAGCCAAAGGTAGAAATTATTTTTCGATTGGATAATTTCAATTCTTTTTTGGCTTCACGCCCATTGTTATAAGCGAGAGGATGAATACCGTGCCAAATCACTTGAATTTTTTCCTGAGATGCTCCATAAACATCTTTTAATAAATTTTTAGATCTTTCTGTCATTACCACCAACCGATCAGCTCGTTCAATAATTTTTTCCATTACTTGTCTTTGTTCCATTGTGGGTTCAGATAAAACAGTATGAAAGGTGACGACTATTGGCTTATTTATGGCCGATAAAAAAAATAATAAATTCCTCCCACTTTTAGAACCGTAGATCCCAAATTCATGCTGAATTGAAACCAACTTAACTTGTGATAACTTGTTTAATCTTTCTGCAACAGTGCAATATTCATTAGGATTATTTTCAGAAATTTGAGCGATAACTTTTCGCGGATATTTGTATGTTTGTAAATTATTATTTACCGCCACTACTTTAGTTTCCTCACGCGGAGAATAAAGTTCATCAAAATTTCTGACCAAATCAGCAGTAAAAGTAGCAATTCCACATTCTCGAGGGGGGAAAGTGCCTAAAAAAACTATCCAGGTCTTTTCTTTTGGTGATTCTTTCATTGCATTTTAATTTTATGCTTTTGAAGTTCGGCTAAAAGTTCTGACAACAAGCCCGTCGCCAAGCAAACATAACGATCAGACGAGCCATAATAAACAAATAGAATATCATCTTTGACAAAGCCCCCTGTTGGAAAAACAACTTTCACCTCCCCTTCTGTTTCATAAGAAGCCTCTGGAGCTAAAATATCATAAGGAATTTTTGACAATAATTTACTGGGATTATTCAAATCCACCAAAGCAACACGAGTGGAATAAACAAACGACCCAGTATTCCAATCACGCGCCACGTGATGGTAAACTAAAAGCCAACCGTCTATTGTTTTTATTGGTGGTAAACCAGGACCAACCTTTTCGTCTAAATGATGCTCTGGCCAGATTAAAAGTTTGTGGTCTGTCCAATTTTTAAGATTATCTGACCAAGCTAACCAAATACTAGGCTGGTCGGGTAATTTTTCTATGGGACAAGGCAATCCTTCATCAACGAATTTTTCATAAGAAGTAGAGAACCATTCTTTAGACCAACGATTAGGACGGTGCAACATCGCATAACGCCCTCCGATTTTTTGCGGAAAAATGACGATATCTTTATTGTCAGACCCAGCTGGCGAAATCAACCCCATTTTTTCAAAAGAGACGAAATTTTTAGTTTTCAAAAGAGCCGCTGAGGTCTCCAAGGGAATCGGTCTAAGAATGGAACGACCGTTATTCATTATGCGTTCAGGTACCGCCACATAAGTGATAAAATACTCATTATCTATTTTAATGATCCGCGGATCTTCGGTAGACCAATGGTCAAAAAATTCACCCGGGCCAAAAACTGGTTCTTTAGACAACCTCTCAAAATTTACCCCATCAAGACTCTTCGCCAAGCCAAAACGCGAAATATAAGCCTCTCTTTCACCTACCGCTCGGTATAACATAATAATTCCCTTATCTGTCTGAATCACTCCAGGATTAAAAACACCCTCTCTTTCCCACTCTAAATTTTTGTTCGGACTCAAAATTGGACCACCGAAATGTCTTTTCAATTTAAACATCTTTATTTTCTACCGTATCTATCCTGATAACGAATTTCATCTTTTTCATCAAAATCTCCTGAAGAAATTTCTAAGATTTCCACCCCAACTTCCCCCGCCCTTAAAGAATGTTTAACGCCAGTTAAAATTTCAACTTCCTCGCCGGTCACAATTGGTCTTTCTTCTCCATCAAGCAAGAAAAAACCGTCACCCTTCAAAACATGCCAAAATTCCGAGCGTTTTTCATGACTCTGTACGCTCAAGGCCTCATTGGGTTTGACAGAAATTATTTTAACCGTTACGGGCAAATTCTTTACAAATTGACGAAAATGCCCCCAGGGGCGTTCTTCTTGATAAATATCAAGATTAGACATAATAGTAATTTTAACAAAAAAAGACTGGGATGACCAGAAAATACAGGCTTAAAAAATCTTTCCAAACAATTTGCAATAAATTTTTTATGCAATTTTTCGTTTTAACAAATCTTCAATAAATTGTCTCGCCTCTTGAGGACCGCCAACTCTAATAGTCTCAAAACCAGCTTCGTGCACCGAGTAATCATTCCCACCTGGAAAAAGCGCATCACCGACAAAAATCAAATCACCTTTTTCTTGTGACAACAAATTCAATAATTTTTGCAAACCAACAGCTTTATTCAAACCCTTTGGCAAAATATCAATTGAGGTCTCGCCCCCAACAGAAATTTCCACTTCAGGAATCTTTTTTTCTAACCAGGCTTTAATCTTCAAACGTTTCTTTTGGTCTGAATCCCAAACTTTTTTCTTGTCCAAAGGCGCTTCTTGACCCAATGCTGAAAAAGTTATTTGCGTCCCACGATCCTCTATTTTATCACCATAAGATTCAACTGGAATATCATAATCATTAGAGATAATTAGATCAACCAAAACTTTTTTGACTTTTTTTCTTAATTCGACTGGAAATTTTTCTTCAACTAAAATTTGCCAGTTATCTTTTCCTTGATCATAACCATAAATTTGACTGCCACTAGTCGGCAAAAGAAATAGGTTGGTATTAAGTTCATGCGCTTTTTCTAGTGACAATCCGCTCACAGTTTCTATCCAAGATGGTAGAAACTGTTTTTGAAACTGACAATAAGAACCCCCCGAGATAACAGCCACTTTTTTTTGCGCGACTAAAATTGCCAAAACTCGAGCTATTTCTTTTGATAGCGGCTGTCTACTTTCCGTCAAGGTTCCATCTAAATCAAATGCAACAATTTTTTTATTCAACATAAGAAATTTATTTCTATTCAGTCTCCTCATTATAAAATTTTCCGTTGGTAAAATCTATTTTTGACCGTATTCAAAATACTAAATGGGTTTACCCGTCTTAAATTTGTATTTTCAGCCAGTATTTTTCTCTCGATTTTTTAATACTCCAACAATTCCGCCAACAAATACCAAGCCCCCAAGCCCTTGAGCCCCGGGACTATCATCATATCCACCATAAACAAATATAAATAATCCGAACAATATCGCCAAAATAAAAAATGATATTTTAAGCTTTCTGTTCATATTTTTTGTATCCGTCTATTAAATACAGAATTCCAGGAATAATCGGCACGGCTAAGTTAATGCTGAGATTGGCCTCTGTCAGAAGTCCGACAATTAATCCGATTGCAATTGATATGATTATCAACCAACCGGCGACCTTGGGATATTTCCAACCCAAAGCCAAACCAATAAAAACCAATGGCATCATCGTTAAGGCAACATTTTCCCATAATGAATAATCGGGCTTGGCAAATGGTAACGGATTACCATAGCCGAAATAAAACGGCAGAGCGAAAATCAAGATGCATAATGCCAATATTCTAGCTGTCCATTTGATTATTTTCATATCCTTTGATTATTTTTTAACTAATTTTTAATCAAAATAATGGAAGGTTTAACTCAGACCAATCCCTTTACCACAAACTGCTTGTAACGCATCTTTTGAATTGGGGTGCCTATCGAGATTCGAACTCGAACTGGGGCTTCCACAGAGCCCAGTGCTAACCATTACACCATAGGCACCATACTGACTCAAACAATTTACTATCAATCAACAATTTAATCAACCCAATTATCGTATTTGGGTTTCTCGTCTTTAATTCCAAATCGATAATTAGCCAAACGCGCAAGGGCGTAAAGAAAGCTAGACAAACGATTCATAAAAGCCAAGGTTTCTGGTTGGATTGCCATCTGTTCTTCCGCAAGAACCACCATTCGTTCAGCCCGCCTGGCAATAGTCCGCCCAAAATCAAACATTGCTGACAACTCACAACCCCCTGAGACGATAAAACTTTTGATTGGAGGAATTTCTTTTTCTATCGCAGCAATTATTTCTTCCATTCTTTGCACTTGTTCAGCCGAGACTTTTTTATCGGCACCTGCCAACTCTGCCTGAACCAAAAACAAGCCATTTTGGGTTCTCGCCAATAAGTCTATTGCATTTTCTCCAACTATTTGACCAAAATTATCTGTTTTAGTCTTACACCAGCCCAAAAAAGAATTCGTCTCATCCAAAGAACCCAAAACTTCAGCTATCAATGAACTTTTTGACAAACGTTGATCGCAATTAAAAATTTTAGTTTTTCCGTCATCCCCCTCACCTGTATAAATCATATGCTATATATTATGGCACAAATTTAGCAATCTTAAAATCAAAATTTGTTTCAAACAAAAAAGCACTATGCCCATAGGCTAGTGCTTAAGTCAAAGAAAAATATTTAATACCTTTCTCGAGCTTCTAGGGAAATTCCCTTTTTCTCCAAGAGACACCTCCTGGATTGTTTGCCAAAAACTCGATACCGAACAAAGTTTTCGGCTTGGCGTTCAGATACCGCCTCTGTTTGACTCAAGAATTCCACCATATTGGAATTCTTGTAACGAATATAAACTGAAAATTTTTTTCTGGGAACACTTTTTTGGAGTGACAATTAAACCACCTCCTTTCCACTCTTAATTAGAGCATAGTTTGATTAAAAACGCAAGGGAAAATTTTTTTGACAAATAGGGTATCTCTATTTTACCGAGCTCGCACCTATTTCCAAAATCGTTAAGTTCTGTATTGGTGCGCGGGAGAGGACTTGAACCTCCACGTCCTTACGGACACACGCCCCTCAAGCGTGCCTGTCTACCAGTTTCAGCACCCGCGCATTACATTAGATACGCTTATTATGCCTAAGACTTTTCCAATTTTCAACTTTCACCAAAGTGACATCAAAAAATCCCGTTTGAACGGGATTTTTTGATTATTCTTCTTTTTTTTCTTCAGTTGAAATTTCAGGTTCTTTTTGTTGTTCCTTCTCTTTTGTTATTGGTTCTTCGATCTCCCCCACTCTTTCTGTATTTTCTGACATTTCCACCCCTGTGTTTTCCGATACCACCGGCTCAATATCAATCCCCTCAGTTACTTGTTCTATCAATTCATCTTCCTTATCTTTTCTAGCTTTTAAGCCAGTGATAACGCGACGCATTCGTCGTTTGATTTCACGAGCAGCTTTTTCACGGATGTAATAAAGTTTGGAACGTCTAACTTTAACTTCACGCAAAATCTCCACTCGTTCAATCATTGGCGAATAAAGTGGAAAAACTTTTTCCATCCCCACACCAGAAGCTACTCGACGAACAGTAAAAGTCGCACCTGGTTCGGTGCCATGTTTACAAGCAATAACCAAACCCTCAAAAGCTTGTTGGCGAAACTTGCCGTCTTTTTCAGACACTTTTTGCCAAACGCGAACAGTAAAACCAGGACGCAAATCTAGTTTACGCCTTTGAGCAACTTCTACTGGTGAAATTTCGAATCCTTTTAATTGTGGCATAACGAAAGTTAGTCTAACATGAGGACCTAAGATTTTCAAGAGCTACCATCATATCGGTCGGAAGCGGTGCTTTAAAGATTTTTCGCCCCTCTTCTGGTAAGTTTATTTCTAAAGAAAATGCATGGAGTGCTTGACGGTCAAGCGGCGGGGGGCATTTAGAATTTTGAGAATACAATTTATCACAGACAATAGAGTGATTAATTGCTTTAAAATGAGCTCTTAATTGATGAGTTCGACCAGTTTTAGGGTAAGCTTCAATATAAGAAAAATCAATAAAATTTTCTAAAAGTTTATATTCAGTAAACGCTTCACGCAAACGACCAAAGGCTTTGGGACTAGCTACTCGACGACGAGGGTCTTTTCGACTTCGTCCAATAGGTAATTTTATTATTCCAATTTCATCTTTTTTTAATTTTAATTCGCCTTCCAGAATGGCTCGATAGGTTTTTTGTGTTTGATGTGTCTGAAACTCATTTTTAAAAAAATAAAAGGTTTTTTGGTTTTTGGCAATCATTATTACTCCGCTAGTATCTTTGTCCAAACGATGAACTAGTCCTGGTTTAAGTGCTGACTTCCCGTTAGGCAAACTAAGCGGCTCCCCCACATTCTCCAAATCGGGATAAAATTGCAATATCCAATCAACCAAAGTTTCTTCTTTATTGAAACCATCATTATGCATAGCCAAGCCAGCTGGTTTATCAATAACCAAATAATTTTCAGTTTCGGTGATAATTTTGATATTTTTATTCATTGCTTATATCTTGATAATATAGTATAAATT
>Ga0172381_10000696_pt1 | contig 41051 bp, 73 predicted proteins | sample Leawel6488metaG_FD_119754 | JGI IMG/M metagenome (GOLD analysis project Ga0172381, IMG submission 119754) | Leachate microbial communities from a municipal landfill in Southern Ontario, Canada - Leachate well 64-88 metaG | ecosystem: Engineered > Solid waste > Landfill > Unclassified | place... | reverse complement strand
ATTTCCTCCGCCGTTGCACTTCACGCGCGTGCGTGAGTTGAAAGATGATGAAGTCTTTGCACAACCCTATAATAATGTGTTGCACTTCACGCGCGTGCGTGAGTTGAAAGAATTACGTCGTTTATTACCTGCATTATATCACCAGTAGTTGCACTTCACGCGCGTGCGTGAGTTGAAAGATTGTCAGTCTCCTTAATGCCTGCCGGTCTCCCCAGTCGCACTTCACGCGCGTGCGTGAGTTGAAAGATTTCCTGAAACATTTTTAAAACGTGTCCTAAATGTCGCACTTCACGCGCGTGCGTGAGTTGAAAGATTTCCTTCATAGTGTATTGATGGGCTGTCTACGTCGCACTTCACACGCGTGCGTGAGTTGAAAGAAATGCGTATTGACAGATAATTTTACAGAGGCAACATTGCTTAGGTCGCACTTCACGCGCGTGCGTGAGTTGAAAGAGGATAATCAAAAGTTGAATGAATCTGAGGTGAAAGTCGCACTTCACGCGCGTGCGTGAGTTGAAAGCTTCTCTCCAATTCCGACGCTATAAACTCTTAGTCGCACTTCACGCGCGTGCGTGAGTTGAAAGAAAAATGGTATGAACCGTACAATAATCTGGCAGCCTGGTCGCACTTCACGCGCGTGCGTGAGTTGAAAGTATGCCACATAATCGCTGCCGGTGGTTTACAAGTCGCACTTCGCACACGCGTGCGAGTTGAAAGATGACTGGTGTCGGTGCATCTGGTAAAACAATCCTGTTGCACTTTGCACGTGCGTGCAAGTTGAAAGTGTTCTGGTGTACTGATACGGATGTATGAAATATATCTTACTTCGCACGCGCGTGCGAGTTGAAAGGGAAAACCTAATGTTCCGTGTGTGATTAGCAGTTTCACTTCGCACATGCGTGCGAGTTGAAAGGTTTTGTCTTTTATTAATTGTGGTATTTTTGGTTGCACTTCGCACGCGCGTGCGAGTTGAAAGGCACTCAACCGCTTTGTATAAATTCAGATTTTTAGTTGTACTTCGCACGCGTGTGCGAGTTGAAAGAAGGATAACAGTGGTATATTTAATACAAATGAATTGTCGCACTTCGCACGCGCGTGCGAGTTGAAAGAAAAGATCCAATTGAAAAACAATATGCTGATAAAAGTTGTACTTCACACATGCGTGTGAGTTGAAAGGTATCGCCCTTACGAATTTTCGTATCGCCTTAAGTTGTAATTCACACATGAGTGTGAGTTGAAAGTATAGGGGAATCGCTAGTCTGGGGAATCGCTAGTCTGGGGAATCGCTAGTCTGTCGCGCTTCGCACGTGCGTGCGAGTTGAAAGATGAGTTTCGCTTCAGAATTGTTAAGACTTAGTTATCTTCGCACGTGCGTGCGAGTTTTATCAGGTATATTATTATAATCTTGACATTTCAAGATAAATGAATTATATTATACAATGGAATAAAACATGAAATATTACGTTGGTTTTCCCATTTCATTTGCTTGTAATTTACGTTGTCCGTATTGTTTTAACACGGAGTATTATAGTTATATTGATAGGAAGGAAGGTATTAACAAATGGCGGGAACAGAGACCGTTTAGTATAGAGCAGTATAAGGATTGGCGTAATAAGTATTTAAGGTCAACAGATATTATAATGCATTTATTTGGTGGGGAGCCTTTTTGTTATCAGAATATTAAGGATGTTTTTGATATATTGGATAAGATGGATATAGAGAAGTTTGATTTGTTAAGTAATGGTATAGCTAATGAGGATTGTTATTTAGGATTAAAGAAATATGCTTCAAAGATACATCGTATAGGATTTACGTATCATAGGAATGTAATAGAGGAGAATGATGCGTTAGTTAGGAAGTTTGATAACAATGTAATGAATGTTTCTAAGTTTATATCGAATGTATATGTTAAGGAGTTGTTATTTAAGGAGAATCGTGGTAAGATATTAGAGTTTAAGGAGTTTTGGAAGCGTAAGGGTATATCGTTTAAGATACAGGATTTTAAGGGAATGGATAGAGGGATGAGTCGTGAGTCGTATAAGGAGTATACGCCTGTTGATAATTTTTTAGTTGATTCAGAGTATAAGCATTATGGGAGAGAGTGTAGTTGTAAGGCAGGATATCAGAATTTATTTATACGTGGGTTTGATATGGCAGATGTATATCCTAATGGTGGGGATGTAATAGCTTGTTGGTATGATCCTTGTGTTATAGGTAATATAGTTGAGAATTGGTTTAATCCTGATTATAAGATTAATAGAGTTTCTAAAGGAATTGAGGTAACAGGAGTTCCTAAAATATATAGAGGGACATATGAAAAGGATTTATATATTTCAAAGGAGAAGTAAATGATACAGTTATATGCGATTGATGAAGATGCTTTAGTTTTACCAGTGAATGAAACTGCTATTGGGAAGTATGAAGTTTGGGTAAAGTATAATGATTTGGTAAAAGAAGGAATACATATACCAATTAAAGATGAAGTTTTTATAAGACATAATAAAACAAGTATGACTTTATGGAATTTAAGAAGTAAGTGTGCTGCTTCTGGTCCTGGTGTTATATCTGTTACAATAGAAGAATTAAATGCAATTGATAAAGAATGTACTAACTAAAGGAGGTAAACTTGTATTCTTTTAGAAATTTTATATTAGAAATTTCTGTTGTATTTTTACTTGCAGTTACTGTATATTTTGTATTTCAAATAAACCAATTAAAGAAAAGATTACAAGTCATAGAAAGCAACTATACTCCTTTAACAGTAAGTCAACAAAGAGCTGATTGCGTTAATGCTGATATTAGTGAATTAAAAGTTAGATTATCAATGGTTTCTTTTAATTTAGATAAAGCATATAAAATTAATAATAACTGGATAGTCGGTCTTACAACAGATCAAATTGATTCTATTAAAATATTCTGCAATCCTTTAGATTATAATAGAATAGCTAAAAAATTAAGAAAACAAAACAAATGAAACTAAATGAAATAAAAAATCAAAAACAACTTATATTTCAAGTCCATGATCAAGTTAAGTTTCAACAAGATATTCAATCCAGTGATATGATTGAACACAAATTACGTATTCATATTGATGGCGGTGGTGGTCTTTGGGATTTTTTATGGAGAAAATTAAAGATGGATCTTGATCGTCAAAATCATGCTGTTCAAATAATGGATCAAATATATGAAACTAAATGAAATAAAAACTGAAAAACAATTTCTAGATCAAATATGTTCAAAAATTGAATTTGAAAACAATAATGAATTTCGTTTATTAGTTAATTCTCAAATTATATTACAAGTCATACCTCAAATTAGAGATCAAATTTATTCTAAAATTAGAGATCAAGTTTGGATTCAATTTAATTCTTTGGTTTATCATAGAATTCGAGTTCTAATAAATGAAACTATCAGATTGTAAAAATAGTAATTTTGTTGACTCACAGGCTTTTTTTCTAGTTAGAGCTAAGGTGTTGAATGAAGTTGATAATGAAATAATAGATATTATATTTTCAAAAATAGTATATAATCCAGTACATGAATATATGCGGGGTTTAAATTTAGAATCTATTATTCTTTTAATTCAGGAGCAAATAAACGAAACTAATGAACTTAAAGCAATATTTGGAATTAGGTAATGATAGAAAAATAAAAAAGTCAAAAACGAACTTAAATAACTTAGTCTTAATAGGAGATGTTCATGGATTATTTTATGAATATACCCAATTAATTAAAAATAGTAATTGGAAAAACACTTTACAACTAGGCGACATGGGTGTTGGCTTTCCTAATCAAAAAGCATTAGATCTATCAGGTCTATCAGGCAATCATATGTGGTTTAGAGGCAATCATGATAATCCTGAAGTCGCAAAAAACCATCCTAATAATATAGGCGACTATGGAATATTAGAAGGTAATTTTGTTAATGATAGATATAATAAACTATTTTATATGGCCGGCGCTTGGTCTATTGATTGGAGTCTAAGAATACCTAATGTTACTTGGTGGGAAGATGAACAATTAAGTGACGATGAAATTATTAAGGCTATAGATTTATATGAACAAACATTACCTAATATAGTAATAACTCATGATTGCCCTACAAGCATTTTAGAGGTTCTACATCATCACGTTATTAAAAGTAAGACTTCGTCAGCTTTTGATATTATGTTAAAAATTCATAAGCCTTCATATTGGATATTTGCTCACCATCATATGAGCTGGAAAGGTATAGTTGATGATGTGTCATATATTGCATTAAATGAATTAGAAACTCTTGACATTTCTTAACCCATGAATTATATTACATATGAAAGGGATAATTATGGAAATCACAAAAAATATCCAAGTCCCAACAGGTAATATTTTAATTGTAAATGGTGAACTTGGTCCATTAGAAATGTTATCCCTAGGTGACTATGGAAAGAATGTTAATGTCAAATGTGATGCAATGGGACTTTCTAGAGAATTAAATCAAGTTCAACATACTAAACTTTTACCATTAGAAGAAAAATGGGTCATTACAATCTCAACCCAGTACGGATGTAAAATTGGTTGCCAGTGGTGTGACGTGCCTAAAGTAGGTCCTGGTAGAAATGCAACTGAAAAAGATTTAATCCATCAGGTATTAACAGGTATTAAGTTACATCCAGAAGTTGAATTTTCTAAAAGGTTAAATATTCATTTTGCTAGAATGGGTGAACCTACATTTAATCCTAATGTGTTAGATGCAACTAAATGGTTTAAAACGCATATTGATCCAGAATATCATATTCATCCTGTTGTATCTACCATGATGCCTAGAAAAAACGAATGGCTTAAAACATTCATTCATACTTGGATGCGTATGAAAAATAGATTGCTTAAAGGTGAAGCCGGATTACAACTAAGTATTAATAGTACCAATGAAGAAGAACGTAAAGAAATGTTTAATAATAATGCCTGTACATTAGAAGAAATTGCTAAAATAATGGATGGTACTATTCCTAATGGTAGAAAAATAACTTTAAACTTTGCTGTTGCTGATTATGAAGTTGACGGAATGATTTTAAGAAAATATTTTGATCCTGATTATTATATATGTAAATTAACTCCAATGCATAAAACTGAAACTGCTATTCAAAATGAAATTAAAACAAGTGGCGATTATACAACATATACTCCTTATAAAGATATTGAAACCAATTTAAAAAATGCTGGCTATGATGTACTAGTCTTTATTGCATCTAAAGAAGAAGATGATGGCAGAATAACTTGTGGTAATGCAATACTTTCTGGTACTAAACCTTTATGTAATTATAAGGAAATTACATGATAACTTTTAGAGACAAAGAATATTCATCCAAAGCTGATATAGTTCGCTTTCTATTTGATTCTGGTGAACTAACTATGAAATCAGATTCAAAAAAGAAAGTAGCCGAAGAACTACAAATGACAGTTCAAACAGTTCACGCTACATTAGTTAAACATAATAAAATTAGTGTGGTTAAAATAACTAAACCTGCAAGTATTGATAATATTACTATAAGTCCTGTTCCAACTCAATTAAAAAATAAGGTTTTAAAGGCTAAACAAAGTGATAGTATTAATGCAGAAGATCATAGATTTGAAATTATTACTGCACCTAATCCTTGGGGCTTACCTGTTTGTAATCCTCCTTTAGTAATGGTTGATAATACTTTTACGCAATCTTCCTTAAACAAATGGCATGATGCTTTAGAAATTTAATATGTCAAAACGCCTAGAAGAAATGTATCAAAAAGCTATTGCTTATAATGAAGTAGCTTTAGAATACTCATTTAAAAAACATCAGTGTAAAAGATGTAGAAAAGTCTTTGTGCCTAGACTATGTAAAGACGTTGATATTTGTCCTAAGTGTGAAGGTAAAGCTATTAATGTAGAACAAGAAGATAATAAAAATTTAGATGATTGGAGATGTTTTAAAGTAAATGGAAAATTGGGTGCATAATCCTTTACCTATAGAACAAACGGATCCTGAGTTTGCTAATTTACTTTTAAACTATTATAAGACTAAAAATATACCTAAAGTCGGGCGTAATGAACCTTGCCCTTGTGGTGCTGTGAAAAACGGAAAACGGATAAAATATAAGAATTGTCATGGAAGGATTCAATAATGCAGACTTTTCTACCATAGAATACAAGGATAGCTTAAATGACTCAATCACAAGAAAATGATATAATAGGTTTATTAAATACATTAGACTACGTACTATCAACTCCTCAAGAAAAAGACACACGCAAAGATGTTATACGTGATATTGTCTATAAATGGCGTAAACTAAAAATAGAAATTGATAATACTTATATACATTCAACATAGTTTATAGATAACAATAACTAACCAATATGGTTTAATTTTAATTTATTCAACCTCTTGACATTTTAACTTTCTTGATGTATATTCATATCAAGAAAGGTCAATTATGCCTTATACCATTAAAGAAATCCGCAAAAACGTGCTTCAAATTGAAGCAGATACCCAATATGAAATAGCCTCTATGTTCCTACGCCCTCAGGAATACTATGAGTCTCCGTTTGAGAACATATATCGCAATGTATTCACTTTGGATGAATATATGGATACATATGCCAAAAAGAACGGAGCTTTTACATATTATACAGACTGGAACGGCTTTAATATCCCAGGAAATATTCTAAACGAGTTTTATACCAAGTTTCAATATATTCTTAATAAAAAAGAAATTGAACTGTATAACCTTATCAAAAGCTTAGTTAATGTTGATAAAGACAAATATTATGTTATTGGGACCTGTAAATCTTCACCAGTTGCCATTAAACATGAAGTTGCTCATGCTTATTGGTATCTCTATAGTAGTTATAAAAAATCAATGAAAGAGATTATATACAACAGTGATGAACAAATTATTTCTAAAATTGAAGACCATTTGCTTAATATGGGCTATAAAGGTAGTATGATATACGATGAAATTCAGGCATATTTATCAACCGGCTTTAAACACTGGCTTTTAGAACATATTGAATGGCGAAAAATTAAGAATGTTAAAATAGATAATCTGTCATTGTTTACTAAATGCTTTAAAGAAAATGATGCCATATATCAATTTAAAAAGAATTGAGGAGGTATTAAATAAAAAATTGAAATAAGATTGTACGCGGAATCCGGTATATTTAATTCATAACAAGTCCGTGGGGTGAGACGAAAGTCTCATGGAGGACATTATGAGTGAAAGCAGAAAAGAAATACTTAATCGTCAAATTCAAGATCTGGAAATAGAAGTTGAAGCATTAACTCAGAACAAAAATTATCTTGAACTTGAAGTTGAGAGGAAAAATATTAAGCTTTGCACCGTTGATGATAAGCATGAACTCTTGCGTCGGGCAATAGAGGTTGGATCCAACGCATACATCAAGATACCTAATGAAATTTTGGCGAACCTGACGAAGAAGGCTGCTGAGAAATTAATGTGTGAAATAGAAAAACTTTAACCGATCCTTTCGTATTTGAAATGATTTAATTTACCGGACCTGCGTACTTTATGATGCTTTAAAGAGTTTGATAATTTAAATAATACTTTAAAGGAGTGAATATGAAACTTGGTGCAGTGTGGCTTGTTGCTCAGATTGTTTTTTGGATTTCTTATCTTATTACGCAGATTGGTGTTCCAAATGATGCGTATGTCATTGGATGGGAACATATATTTATAATGGCTGCTATTATCGCTTCTATTGCAATGCCAGCGTTTTTGGCAGGGCGCGACAGTATTAAATAAGGAATTATTATGAATAGATATGGTGTTGATGTTTCATATTTTGAAAAAGAATTAGCTGCATTATCACGGTCATTACCTAATAGAACACCAGCAGAACTTGAGAGATATCTTATTCGATTAGCCAAAGTAGCTCGTCCGCATAAAGTTAAAAAGAGTTCTAAACCTAAACAAGCATTATCAATTGATCAACAAATTGCTTATAATGAAACTTTAATTGATAGTGCAGTAATGAATCTTAGACGTTTTGGTCAATCATAAAAAAATATAAAAGGTCTATTATGTGGTATTCAGTAAAAGATAAATTACCTAATCCAAATGTTAATTGTTTAACGTATTCTCCTAATGTTAATGGTATATATCGTATTTTAAGTACATATAACGGAAGATTTTTTAGTGATGTTACTCATTGGATGTATCTTCCTAAAGGACCGGTTATAGAAAATGAATTATTTGATATTACTAATGACGATCATTTAATGACAATTAATGATTGGTTAGAAGAATGTTATAACGGTGCATTTATTGACTATGACGGGTACGGATGTCTTGCTTATGAAAAACAAAAATCTATTATTCAAGTTTGGCCTTCGATGATTATGAACAATGAATTTAAACAACTACGCAAAGATTTTACTCATATAGTTTGGTATAATAGATAAGGAAAATAATTAAATAAAGATTAATCTATGAAATCTATAAATTTAACACAGATGCTTAAAAAAGATGTTCAAAAATTTGAATATGAAAGTACTCCTATTGAAAATATTTTTAATATTGGAGGAATTAAAAGAATTTATTTAATGAATAAAATGATAAGATTATCTGGATGGTATCATAAACACGATTTATTAGCCAATGTTGGAATACGTAATCATTGGAATAAACTAACTGAGCTTTTAGGATTTAAGCCCAGTTATTATGTTACGTATGAATTTAGAAATGCTGTCTGGGGGTTTATTTGGCGTGAAAATCGTATACTTTTTAGTAAGAGTCTACGAGGTATTAATATACAAGTCGCAAACGATTTTGATGTGAATTTAGTAATACCTCTTATAAAAGATCTTATTTTAAAACTTAAAGCATAATTAAAATGTTATGGGAGAATGTTAATGTTTGAAATTAAAGGTAAATATACTACAGCGAAAGTGATGATTGATGATGTTGAGCCTACTTGTACCGCTCAGATTTATGGATTTGTAAACCATCCTGCATTCACTAACCCAATTGCTATTATGCCTGATACTCACGCAGGCAAGGGTTCCGTCATAGGTTTCACCATGCCAATGACAAGTAAGGTTATTGCAAATGTAGTTGGTGTCGATATTTCATGCGGGATGTTAGCAATCAATATTGGTCAAAATCTTCCTATTGCTTTAGAACAACTAGACCATAAAATTCGTCAGGCTATTCCATTTGGATTTAATACTCATGATAATTCAGTTATTAATATAGAAAAGGAGTTTCCGTTTAAGGAAGTTCGCGGATTAGCTCATAATTTTTCATTAGCATATAATCAACAGTTTGGAACTAATACTTATTTTGACGGGTATGATTATCATTGGTTTGTTCAAAAGTGTCATGATATTGGTGCAGATCTTGGTCGTGTTATTAAGTCTCTTGGTTCTCTTGGTGGAGGCAACCATTTTATTGAGGTTGGTATTGACGATAACAAAAACTATTGGGTTGTTATTCATACTGGTTCTCGGAACTTTGGAAAGTGTGTTTGTGAATATTGGCAGGGTATGGCTTCATCTGTTGTTCGTAAGGATAAACAAGAACAATTAAAGTTGCGTATTGAGGAAATTCGTAAGACTTATACTGGTATGGAAATCAAGACTAAAATTAAAGAAGCGCGCGCGGATCTTGGACTTGATGTAACTGTTTCGGACGAACTTCAGTATCTTGAAGGTGAAAATGCTCATGGATACTTATATGATATGATTTTTGCACAAAAGTATGCACAAGTTAATCGCGCATATATTGCTTCTGTTATTATGAATATTCTTGGTATTCAGGCAATTGATCGAATTGAAACAGTTCATAACTTTATTGATTTTCGTGACTTTATTATTCGCAAGGGTGCTATTCGTTCATATATTAATGAGCGTATGATTATTCCTTTTAATATGCGTGATGGTATCCTTGTTTGTGAAGGAAATTCAAACGCTGATTGGAACTATTCAGCTCCTCATGGTGCAGGGCGCCTTATGTCTCGCGCACAAGCTAAGAAGAATATTAAACTTGAAAACTTTACTGAACAAATGAAAGGTATATATTCTACATCAGTTTGTCAAGGTACTTTAGATGAAGCTCCTGATGCTTATAAAGATTCTAAAGTAATTGAACAAGCTATTGAACCAACTGCTAAAATTCTTTTTAAAATCAAACCAATTTTAAACATGAAAGATTCTGGCGAAACTCATTATAATAAGGATTAACACATAATGGAAGAAAGAACAATAATTTTATTTATAATATTTTATATAATTCAACTAGCTACAGTATTGGCATTTTTATATCTAAATGAATATAAAAGTAAAAAACAGTTTTTGTGGTGGTGTATACCGTTTATTCCAATAGTTATTTTTGTATATAAAAGTTTTACTTCAAAGTTTAAGGAGTTGGATTGATATATGAAAAATATTATAATGGTAACAACAATCATCCCATTAATATTTTATATGCTTCAAATGATTGGAGTGTTATCTCAATTATTAGTGGATCCAAGTGAATTTAAAAGCAAGAAACATTTTTTATGGTGGTGTATACCGTTTGTTCCTTTTATTGTTGTGATATATAAAAGTTTCTTTTTAATAGGTAAAAAGTTTAATTCTTTAAAATAAGGAGTTGATATATGAAACATATTCTAATACAAGTAGGGATTATATTTTTAGTTTGTTATATCTGTCAAATAGTGGGATTATTGATATTTTTATTTAATGATACTGGTGATTTAAAAAGCAGCAAACATTTTTTCTGGTGGTGTATTCCTGTTATTCCTTTCATAGTTTTAATATATAAAAAAATTAAAGATTTAGATTAATATATCAATTTGTATGACATTAACACTTCTTATTTGAAAGGATTACAACAATGACAGAATTAATTATTAATGGTAAACCAACAGCTCCTTTCAAGCATACTATTGTTGGATGTATAATATTGGGAGTTGAACAAATAGGCAATGATATTACTAAATTGATACTGAAGGACTGTGTTCCTAATAACTAGGAACAAATATCACATACAAACAACAATGGTGCAAAATTGCCGGACGAAAATAAGCTTATTGATTTGTATAATGAATTTATATCCAATGATAGAGTTAGTGTAACAGCATCTGGTGCGCAGGAGTTTAAAGATTTTATACTCATGCAACTTAATGCTGGTGCATAAACTGTTAGATAATATAAATATCATCTTTCACGATTGATATTTTCGTTGGAAGATGTTATTTTATATATGTATGGATAACAATGTAAATCTAAAGGTACTTAAAAGCCCATTATTTTTAGATGAGTTAGTTCGCAGGACTGAGATTTCCTGCTCTAAAAGTTTTTGGCGATTTTGTGACGGTAAACATACTTTAAGGTATATTATTAATCAGGCAGCCGATTCTACAAGTAGGTCCATAATATCTAACAGAATTAGTGTTAAGGTTGGTGAGGAGTTTGAACAAGAGTTTAAACCTACATTAAAGTCTTTTGGATTATCTTGTAAACATATTGATAATTCAACTGCTGATTTTTTAATAAATAATGTGTTATGGGAATTAAAAACTTCTAAGCATAGTAAAAAATCATATTCATTACAAGGTTCAACTCATTCTAATTTATTATGTGAGAATTATATTTTTATCAGATATGAATTAGATTTAGATACTGTTATTAAGTATAAAAGTAAACCTAACAATATAATTAAAGGTATTCATTTTTCTGTGCATAATGGTATAGTTAAAAAAGAATATTGGATAGGTGAAGCAACTAATAATAATAGTAGAACAGTATTAAAAGTACCTAATAGCAAGTTGAGTTTGTTTCAAAAAGGTTTAATATATGGTGAAGTAATACCTGCCAAAAAGTACTTACAGTTTAAAACTATACCGTTTAAGCTGTATGAAATTCAACATAACAACACAATTTTATCCAATATAATAAGATGAAATTAGAACTTAATAAGCTAATATGTGGTAATAATGTAGATGTTTTAAAAACATTTCCTGATAATTGTGTTGATTTATGTCTGACAAGTCCTCCATACGATGATCTAAGAGCATATAAAGGTAAAGTCTCAGATAAAGATTATAATGGTTATTCTTTTCCGTTTGAACCATTAGCTAAAGAATTATACCGTGTAATTAAACAAGGTGGCGTTATTGTGTGGATTATTAACGACGGTACGGATAAGAATGGGTCAAAAACCGGGTCTAGTTTCAAACAAGCTTTATATTTCAAGGAAGTTGGGTTTAATATTCATGATATAATGTTTTATGAGAAAAATGGTTGTTCTTTCCCTTCTAAGAATCGTTATTATCAAACAATTGAATATATGATGGTGTTTTCCAAAGGTAAGCCTAAAACAGTTAGACTTATTGATGATAGAAAGAATTTATGGGCTGGTTTTACAAGTTGGGGAAATCAGACTAATAGAGGTCAAGGAGATGATTTAACTGTAGTAGGTAAGTCTCCTGTAACTCCTGATTACGGTGTTAGATTTCAATTATGGCGTTATAATACTGGTAAAGGCTTTACTACTAATGATGAAATAGCCTTCAAGCACCCCGCAATCTACCCCGAGGCTTTAGCAAGAGATCATATTATATCATGGAGTAATGTAGGCGATGTTGTATTAGACCCTTTTATTGGTTCTGGAACTACCGCAAAGATGGCATTGTTACATAGAAGATGTTATTTTGGAATAGATGTTAATCAAGAATATGTTGATTTAGCCAATGAAAGACTTAGTCATTATCAAACAGAATCTTTTATGGAAGATCAATATAGTGATTCTGCTTTTATAAATAGTCTCCGTAACAAACAAAAAGAGAAAGAAATAAGTAAAAATATTGATATACATAATGAAGAAAGTTCCTCTTTAAGTGACTTATTTTAAGGAGCTAACATGGAATTGTCTGCAAAAGAAAGAAGTAATAGTACTGATTTAAAGAAAATTATATTGACTTGGCCTGATTATTTAACTATGAATTATAAGTTAATTGATATATTAAAAGAAAAGGATCTTAAAATTGAAGCTATATATGGAATTCCTAGAGGTGGATTAATACCGGCTGTTATGCTATCACATGAATTAAACGTACCAATCATATATAAATTCTTTGGGTTTGAATGTAACTTCTATAGTAAAATACTAGTAATTGATGATATATGTGATACTGGTAAATCTTTAAAAGAACATGCATATATCCCAAACAAGATAATAACAGCTACTTTATTTAAACATATTAAAAGTAGCTTTACACCAGACTATTATATTGAAACAAATGATTGCTGGATTAGTTTTCCTTATGAGAAGGAGTAATTATGCCAGATATATGCAAATGTCAAGGTTATGATTGTAAAATGAAAGAAAAATGCTATAGATATACAGCCAAAGATACTCCTAATTGGCAAAGCTATTTTTCTGAAAATCCTACTGAAAAAGATGGTACTTGTAAATACTACATGGAGGATTATAGCAATGATCGACTTTCGTAGAGTTTTAAGTTATAATGATGTTCTTTTAGTTCCACGTTATTCTGGTTTAGATCATGTAACCGATGCAGATATATATTACAATTATAATAATATAAAGTGGGGATTTCATGGTCTTCCTTTAATTAATGCTCCTATGGATACTGTTTGTTCTACAGCATTATTAAAGTTATTACATGATAAGTTTTTAATGCCTGTAACAATTCATCGCTGGTTTAAATCAGTTGAAGACCAAATTAAGTTTTATAATGAATGTAATTTTAGCTTAGAAGACTATGATGTTTTTATTGCTATTGGAAACTTATGTAAATGGGAAGGATGGATTGAAAGACTATTATCATATCGGCGTAGTAATGATAAGAAATTCAGTGTGCTGATTGATGTAGCTAATGGCGATACTAAGGCTACTATTGAAACTGTTAAATATATTAAATCACACTATGATGTTAATATTATGGCTGGTAATATAGCTACAAAATCATCGTTTGCTAGACTTCAAGAAGCTGGGGCTGATTTTATTAGAGTTGGGATCGGGGGTGGATCAATCTGCGAGACCCGCACACGATCCGGCTTCGGTGTTCCAACATTAACTTCAGTTATAGATTGTGCTAAAGAAAAGTCTACGTCTTATCTAGTTGCTGATGGTGGTATTAGTTATCCGGGTGATATATGTAAGGCTATTGCTAACGGTGCTGATATGGTTATGTGTGGAAATTTATTTGCATCTACTAGTTTATCTAGTGGTGAAAAGGTTGAATTAAATGGAAAGAAGTATGTTCGTTATCATGGTATGGCTTCAAAGGAATCTATTATTAAGTTAAATAGTAATAAAAGTGTTGTATCAATTGAAGGTGTTTCTGGTCTTATTCCTTATACCGGTGAGACTGAGACAGTAGTTACTGAGTTACTTGGTAATTTACAAACCGCAGTATCTTATTATGGAGGGTGTCGTAATTGGTATGAGTTTAGGCGTAGAGTTAAAATGAATGAAATTACTAATGCTGGATGGGAAGAATCTAAAACACGAGTACTATAATGAGTTTTGAAATTAAAAATATTGATATTATAGAGGGGTTTAAAACTCTTAAAGATAGTTCTATTGATTTAGTTTGTTGCAGTCCACCTTACAATATCGGTATAGAGTATGATTCTTGGAATGATTTAATGACTTTTAATGATTATTTTGATTGGTCTAAAAGATGGCTTACTGAGTGTTATAGAGTTTTAAAAGATGATGGCAGAATAGCTTTAAATATTCCTTTCGAAGTTAATATGAAGCATAATGATATTGGTAGGATTTTTTTAACTTCAGAGTATTGGAATATAATGAAATCTATTGGTTTTAAATGGTTTGGATTAGTTAGATTAAACGAGATGAGTTCACAAAGAGTTAAGTTTACAGCGTGGGGATCATATCTTTCGCCATCTTCTCCATACATTTATAATTGTGAAGAGTGTGTTTTATTAGCTTATAAAAAAACTCATGTAAAAGAAATAAAAGGAGAATCTGATTTAACTAAGGAAGAGTTTGTTGAATGTGTAAATGGTTTATGGAATTATAGAGCAGAAACACAAGGTTTAACTCAAGCATGTTATAGTTTGGATATTCCAACTAAAGCTATTAAAATGCTTACATATAAAGAAAATGTTATATTAGACCCTTTTACAGGATCTGGAACTACTGGTGTTGCAGCTATAAAACTTAATAGAAACTTTATTGGATTTGAGATTTCTAAGAAATATAGTGATATAGCTAAAGACAGAATACAATATGAAGTTGATAAAAAGAATTGTTCTTTAAATGAAATGTTTGGTAATTAAATTATGGATGATAATGATATTTGTACTTGGTCAAATTTTGGTGGTTTAGAGTGGAAAGCTCAACGTGGTAATATAATTGCTAAAGGTATTAGTAGAGAACAAGCTATAGCTAATTTAAAAGAGTTTGAAAGATCTTTTAATGAAACTAGTTTTACAAGCAGTATTATTAATATTAAGTTAAATAATAATGAATTAATAAATGAAATTAATGAAATTATTAGTAAATTAGAAGTATTAAAAAAACATCTTAATTAAAGGAGTGTGTTATGAAAAGTTTTTGGAAGACTTTGTTGTTTATTGCTTCAATTGTTATTGTTATTATTGTAGGTAGAAAAGTTTATGATTGTTATAAGAAGTCTGTTGGTAATTCTGAACCACCAATGGGTATTTAACTTATAAAGGAGATTATTATGTCAAAGAAAGGCTTAACGGAAATTGTTTGCATTTTAGATCGTTCTGGTTCAATGGAATCTATTAGAGATGATGCTATAGGTGGTTTTAATAGTTTTATTGAATCACAGAAGAAAGTTCCTGGTACTGCTTCTGTTTCATTAGTATTATTTGATGATTTGTATGAAAATGTTTATAGTAATATAGATTTAAATAATGTTAGTTTATTAAATCGTGATACTTTTGTTCCTAGAGGTATGACTGCCTTATTGGATGCTGTTGGTAAAACTATTACTGATGTTGGAGTTCGTTTAAGTAATATGACAGAAGATGAAAGACCTGAAAAAGTAATGGTTATTATTTTAACGGATGGTCAAGAAAATCACAGTTCTGAATATAATAAAAATCAAATTAAAGAAATGATAGAACATCAAAGGTCTAAGTATAGTTGGGAATTTATGTTTTTAGGTGCTAATCAGGATGCTTTTGCTAACGCTTCAAGTCTTGGCGTAAATGTAAACTATACTAGGTGTTTTGCTGCTACTGCTGATGGTGTTACTAAAGCTTATGGTGATATGAGTTTCTTAACAACTAGTTATAGGAATGCTTAATATATGTCAGAAGTTATTGGAGATACTTTTATTATTCAAACAGAAGAACCACAACAATGTGACTTTTGTGGTGAAGTTAAAGAACTAAGACCTTATGGTCCTAATGGCGAATGTATATGCTTTGAATGTGCTATGAAGGATGAAAAAACCACAAATGAACAGTTTAATAAAATTATCTCCAATGTAAAAAACTTAAAGATTAAAATATGAGATTATGTGATATAAAAATAACAAACGATACTGAAGTTTGGGGGCAAGTTAGTCGTTTATTTAAAGCACATGTTTTCTATAATCAAATAGGATGTTATTTTGAAAATATACCTAATGGTAATTTGCTTGGGGATCCAATAAGTCGTCAAGTTATAGTACAAGTATTATTTCAATTTAAGTTTAATATAGAAGCTCAAATAAATGAAAATAAATCTATTCATGAATTTGCTGATATAGATTGATAAGATATTGATTTAAATGAGTTATTAAATTATATTATCTAATCAATATCTATTCGTTATCTATTCAATATTATAGAAAAAAATGTTATATTACCGTTCAGTAACTTTTTTAAATATCATAAAGTATAAGTGAACAATTTCGGATCTATCAATAGTTTCGCAGTTATTTGAAGATTTAGAAAAGTTATAGACTACATTATCATACAAGTAGTATTTTGCTTCAGTAAAAATATCCCATATTTCAAAGCTACCTTTAAGTTCTTGACAGCCTTTCTCCTTAAAGTCATTCATTTTAATAATTAATATACCTTCAGGTTTAATTATCTGATTAAATATCTTGGATGATTCTGTTGCGTCTATATAAAAGTTCTTGTTTCTAGGGGGTTCATAGATTATAATGTCATATTTGGTATCTGTAATTGACCCCTTTAAATTCTTGGACCTATTGATGTCAAATAGTCTTAAATCTTTATCGGTCCATACAGGTGAATAAGAATTATCTAATACCTTTGTTTTCTTATTCTTATTCTTATTTGGATCAAAATAATTCAATACACGGCTGAAAGCTGTCTTAAGATCACATCCATCTGATATGACTGAGTTTAAACCTGAGGAGTTTAAGAATGTTGATTGTAAGTAACTCATATATTAATAAGGATCTTTTTCTCCCGTCAAAACCTTAGATATTTCATCTTGAGTTTTACCAAGGCGCCAATTGTGCTTTCCATGCGTGTTCATGAAGCAAAAACCAATTATGTCGAATCCTCCTTTACCATCTTTCATATCGAATATCTTTTCAAGTTTACCTGTATTACATTTAGGGCAGTTTTCAGGATGCCATAGTTCTTTAGAAGTAGAGAAACTTTCAATATATTCTTCTTCAAAATCACAGGAATTACAGTGATATTTATTTATGGGCATTTGCTTCTCCTTCAATGATATCAGTTGATTTTTTCAATGTTAGGATAATTTTATCTAGTATTTTAAAGTTATTAGATACAGTTGAAAGATTATTAGCTATATCATCTATTATGATTATATTATCAACTGATTCTTTAAAATTCTTCAAGTTTTCTTTGAAAAGTTTATTTATTTCTGATAGGTTTTTTGCAATAGATTCGTAGTTATTTAATATTTTACGTTGATTATTCAAGTCACTTGTTTCTTGTGTTAATATATCTAGAATGTCTTTTTCTTTTTTAATTAAGTTAGCTTGAGCTTTATAATAGTCTTGATTAACTTCTATGAATTTATCTAATAGTACACTAAAACCTTTAATGCCGTTTATCATACCGGAAATTAAAAAACTCAACCAAACTAATAAACCTAATCCACCAACTAATAAACTAATTATCATTATTGTCATGTTGATGCTCCGTCAAGTAAGAGTTATATTTTTTACTCCATTCTTCAAATTGACCAGGTTGAGTATATAAAGCCTGCACATTTTCTTTTAATTTAATTAATAAACTATCGTAGTCTAGTATATCCATTTCGTTCCACATTTTAAATAATGATACATTAATTATATTCCATGTTTGTAGACTGCCTGTTTTAAATCCTTCAACTTTACCTAATGATATTTGTTGTTCTGAAGGATTGTTTTGATTTTTATTAGAATATGAAAGTTCTAATAGTCTAATACATACAAACAAAATTAAAGCTTGAATGATTAGTAATGCTGTTATTCCCATAGAGCCTTTTATAAATGAATGAAATTGTAGATACTATTAATATAACATATTCATATTTATATATCAAGAGTTTAATCAATTAGTTTACTGGCAAAACCGTTATAATTAAACCTTTTGGGTAACATTTATTATCAATTTAGATAATAAAATATACACGTTATTGAATTTTAACTTCTATCTGATTTGACTGCTTTTCTGGTGCAATAGGAATAGTTATTTTCAAAAGTCCTTTATCAAGTGATGCATTAATTTTAGTTAAGTCAAACTTATCATTAATGCGCCACGCCATATTAAATGACTTCTGTGTAATTCCTTGATATGCATAACGTTTTTCTGTTAAACTTGCTTTAGTAATGGGTTCTTTTTCTCTTTTATTATGTGAAATTGAAAGTACATCATCTTTAACATCAATCTTAATATCTTGTTTATCTAATCCTATAGCTGCAATATTAAGATTTAATCCTTCATTAGTTTCATATATATCAACAGGATAATCAATCTTTTTTAATAAAGGAAGAGGGCTAAAAAAATCATTACCATTAAAAAAGTCTTTAAAAAATACATCTTCAAAAATTGAGGGAATATCATTTGTAGTTAAGTAGTTCATACTAAACCTCCTTTAAATGGTTTGTTTGGATTCCCTAAGGTAATCCGATTTTGCCAGTAAACTTATTTCAAATACTATTTATATATTTTACATTACAGGATCGCCATCAGTATTGTAGTTAATCCACGTACGAACGGCTAAATCAGCTGCTTTTTCAAAAGTAACAGTATCTACCGGACTAAAATCACCAGTGGTTGCTTCTGGAATAAGTTCTGCTACTTTTGCCCAAAAAGCTTCTGTTGCTAAAGCTACGATTTTATCTGTTCTTTCTTTTGAAAATACTTCTGTTTGTTCTGTTAAATATCTATCTGCACATTTCATATAATTATTGTTTTTCATAGTTTTCCTTTAGATATCAATATTCATTAGTCTAACCAATTCGTCTGCTATTACAGTAAACATTGGTTTTTTGGATAGAGTTTCTATAATTTTGTCGTTGCCGTACTTATCGTCTTCAACAACATTTAAACTATTTCTTAAAGCCATCATAATATTTTTTTGACTTTCTTCATCAAGATTATCAAAGTATATTTCAATTTTATCAGTTGGTTCGATATTTGTACTATCTGATTCTTCTGGATCTTGTTCCATCAGATAGTTAGCTTTTCCTAAATATTGATCTCTAAATTTTATCATTTATACAATCCTTGGGAGATCTTTAGCAATTCTTGGCCATACATCTTGTATAAGAGTTGCATAAACAGTTTCAGCTAATTCGTCTTCGCCGGTTTCTTCTTTAGCCAATCTTAAAACGATTTCTTTAAACTCTTCACCAGTAACAATTTGGTCTAAAAGAAATTTAGCTGTTTCAATAGCAATATCACCTTCTAAATCCATTGTATATTCTTCAAGAAAACGATCTACTACTTTCTTATCTCTTGTATCCATTTTAATATCTCCTTATTCTGGACTTTCAGGACTTTGTGTTAATCCATACTTATTTATAATATTTGTCTTATCAACTACAGATTTAGCCTTATCATCATATCCTATAAAGTATTTATTGTTTTTGTTTTGATAAATGAAAATTACACCGTTATTTTTTAATACATATCTCCAGCCATTTTTAACTTTATCAGTTGGTTGTATAGAATTTGGAGCTTGTTTTAATTCATTATCAAGTTCAAATGCTAATATACCTAAAGCTTGTTTGTTTTTACTTGTATCAGTTGTTATTTCTGGTTTATCTTCAACATCATTTGTTTTAGTATCTGTTGTATTAGTTTCTGGTGTTTCTTCAGTATTAGTATCTTCAGTTGGTGGATTTTGTTCGTTTTTAATTAGTTCGTCTAGTTCCTTTTGAAGATCTTCGTCTTTATCAAGTTTTTGAGCTTTTTCTTTACTTCCTGTAGGTTCGTCTGTTTTAACAGCTATATAGTTATGTTTAGGATTAAAAGAAAATTCAATTGGATTATTTTTAGAACTTGATGCAACAATCCATTTTCCATCTTTATCCTTAAAAACATATTTTTCTTCTTCGTTAATAAAACAAATATCTTCTACAAATAAATCATATAAGTCTTTATCATATTCAACAGATGCAGCTAAAGGAAATTTCCAATCCTTCCAACTAACTTTGTTTTGTTTCATTTTTTCAGGATTTGGAACTAACGAAGAGTAATCATTTTTATTTATTTCTACTTTAAATGGAATACTTTTACTTTTTTTACTCTTTTCACCTTTTGCTATATCAGACAAACTAAATACATCTTGCGTTTTTTGAGCTGCTATCCATGACTTGAATAACATTCCTAATCCACCCTGTTTGTTAGGAGCAGCAAAGTATTTTTCACCGGAACCATCTATACCTACAAAATATCTATCATCGCCTTCATTATCTTTAATATGAAATAAAACTATAGCACCACCATTATTTAATCTATAAACAGCAGTTGATTCTTGTCTATCTAAAACTTCAGCTATATTATCAGAAGCGTCTTTATCGTTCCATTTACCATTAAAAAGTTCTTTAATATAATATTTTAGTCTTTCTTTATTAGACTTATTAATATCAGCGGTTAGTTTACCAAATATATTTGAATAACCTTTTTGGCTGACTTCTGTAGTATTATACTGTTTTGGTATGATTTTACGTGATGTAGAACCTGCAATTTTTCTAAGAAAGTTCATTGAGTTTCGTGGATCAAAGTCTTTCCAATGACCGGCTAACCATTGTAAACCTAATATTTCATTTAATGGTTCTTCAGTAAAATAGTACTTATTAAATGATACATTATTGCAATTCATTAATATCTCCTTTTATCCATCTTATTTTTGAGCCACCTGGTTTAGTTCTCCAAACTTCAAGCATACCAATACCATTAGCCCATACATACGAATCCTTACCTTCAAATATTAACAATCCATTTACATTGTCTTTTAAGTCTAATAAATAAACAGATTTATTTCCACTATAATATTTATATCCGGACCCTAAATTATTATAAAATCTATCGCGTTTAAAAACCCTATCAAAATGATAAGGTTCTTTAGCTAATGTACTACTTTTTTTACCATCGCCCCAAAATCTTTCTAGCATATTATATTCATCAATAGATATATCAACTATACCTAAATCAGTTTCATTTTTAGTAGTAGTTGTATCTATAGACAATGGAGCTGCACGTTTTTTAGGCTTTAATACCTGATAAAAATCATCATCAATAAAAGAACTAGCTTTTACTAATGGCTGATTTTTTGTTTTAGCTAATGCATCTGCGGAAAATTGCTGAAACGTAGTTCCTATCTTACTTACAAAAAAATCATTAGTCTTTGTTTTATCTATTCCAATAAATCTATTAATATATCCACTTGCATCTTCTGTAGTAAATAATACAATTTTTCCACCGTTATTTAATTCATAAACTGTTATTGCTAATACATTTACAAAGTTATCTAATTTTTCACCTTTATCATCTAGTTCACCAGTATAAACATTTTTAACATATATATCACCTAAATCTTTTCTTAGACGCTTTTTTAAAAGTACAGGACTAACTTTTCTGGCTTTTTCTAATTTTTGATTGTATTCTTCAGTAGTTCTAATTGTGGAAACTATTTCTCTCTTTAAAGTATCAGAAACCTTATCATATGACTTTTCATCAACTTTAGATAGATACTTTAGTTTATCTGCATTTACACCAACAACTCTCTTTTTTAATATATTACTAGTAAATGCTCTACGAATATCATCTAATATACTTTCAGAGATGAAATAATAATTGGTAAAATCCATTTGAATTCCTTGATTGGATAAAATAGTTTCTCTTTATTATTTATATAAATTGAAACTATTTATCCTGATCAAGTTCAACATTCCAATAAATAAATTGTCTCCATTTCTCATTATTCATCATATTAGTTATATGACTGAATTTATTCATTATACTACTAGTAAAATCTTCAGCTAATAATGGAGCGTATGGCTTTTGTAATAGTTTCATTCCTGCTTCTTCTGGAAGTCTATTATTTTTCTTAGAGTTACATTTTAAACACGAACATACTATATTATTCCAATTAGTAGATCCACCCCTACTTTTAGGGACAACATGGTCAAACGTAAACTTATTTAATGAAACAGGAGTTCCACAATAAGCGCACTTACCATGATCACGAACATATACATTTCTACGCGTAAATGGCTGAAAAAACTTAATATTTTTACGTGGCTTAATAAAATATAATAGCCTAATAACACATGGCATATTCATTGCTGTAGACCATGATCTAAGCATCTTATCATCATAAGATTCTAATATTTCAGCCTTATTTGTATACCATAAACATATAGCTTCCTGCCAACTAACTATACTTAAAGGCATATAAGCCGCGTTTAATACTAGTACTTCGTTCATACATCTCCCTAACCAAACAATGTTGTCAGTTCATTTTCTCCATAGTTTTCTAAGCGTTTAAGTGATTTATCTACATATTCCTGATTAATATCTATTCCAATAAATTGTCTTCCTGTTCTTTTAGCTTCTTTAACTGTAGTACCAGAACCTGAAAACGGGTCTAAAATTATATCTCCTTTATTACTCCACGTTATAATATGGTCATGGGCTAACTGTGATGGAAACACTGCCGGATGCCACGCCCATTCCTCAATATTTTTTACATTAGCTGACTGCTCAGTATTTATTATCCATACATTATATCTGGCACCAAATTCTTTCAATGGATTATTTTCAAAGTCTCTACATTCAACTAAGTCATCATCCCATTTTCTTTTGTTTTTAACATTTCCATGATGAGGTAGTTTATTCTTATTATACGTTACATTTTTTCTATCCTTAATTAAATTTACAGACTTAGGCTTACCCTTTGATAAAATAAACATATATTCAAAACACTGGTGATATCTAATTTGGTCCGGATATCTAACACCCGGTTTTTGATATATCATAGTATCATGTAAATTAAATCCTATATCCATAAAGTGTAATGCCTGTCTAAAAGAATTACCTGTTTCTGTTTTACCATCATCAGTTCCATCTACTGTTTGATCTCCTACTACCCACGCAACTACTCCACCCATTTTTGTAACTCTAAACAATTGAGCAGCTAATTTCTCAAAAGGAAACGAAAAATTACCTATAACCTTCTGATTTGTATCTAACTTATTATTATAATTGCGTATAGCGTCATACGGCGGACTTGTAACGCACATATCAATACAATTATCCGGAAAATCAGTTAATACATCTACGTTACTTCCACACACAATATTATTTAAACATTCTTCAAATTTATACATTCAATACTCCTTATTAAACAATGGTGGAAGGTACAGGACTTGAACCTATAAGCCTATTTCTAGGCGGTAGATTTCCAATCTACTAGCTTACCAATTAGCTATAACCTTCCTTAATATTCGCGGTAGTGATAGGATTTGAACCTATAAAACCATTGCTGGTTTAAACAGTTTTCGAAACTGCTTGACTTTCCCTACTGTCAACACTACCTTAATGCTCTTGACTGGACTTGAACCAGCACGGCTTTCACCGGTAGATCTTAAGTCTACTGCGTCTGCGAATTCCGCCACAAGAGCTTATTTATAACCAAACTTTCTAGCTAAATCTACTAATTCTTTTATTTCATTATAAAACTCTGGTGAGCTTTTCTTTTTTAAACCAGTTAAAGATTTACTAGTAGCTTTTCCATTAAAATCAATATGTTCCGTTGGTCCATAACAAGAACAATGAGATAAACTAAAAACATACCAACCTTCATCTTTTAAAACTATCATAGCACCTGATCCTTCATAAGGCGCTGTTGCATACCAATAAAAAGCTACCTTAATATTATAAGCCGTTAATTTTTCAATATTAAAATTATCTAATTCACTAATAGTATAACCACCATAGTTTAAACTATTAGGAATATGATCTAAACTTTTAATAAGTATATTATTATATATTTGTACAGGATAATCAATATGATATCCACAATCACAACAATATTTATGTGAACTATCTTGCTCAAATCCACAACTAGGACATATCATATTTATTCCTTTCAAAACTTAGTTATTACTTTTAAGTTTCCATTTTTTAAAGTATCAATTTTAACTATTTTAACACCATTTTTCTGCCACTGTTCTATAAAATGAATATCAGATTTATTTACAGTAACAGTACTTATATGAGTATTAGTATGACCACAATTTAAAAATAAACACAAAAGTAAAAGTATAATAATTTTCATTTTAATCTCCTTTATATTTAAAATGCTACTGGAGAGACTTGAACTCTCAATCCATTTTAGGCATATAGGTTTGAGCTATATGTGTATGCCATTCCACCACAGTAGCATATTATTTAGTTAATAACTTTATAAAACTTTCTTTAGTAATATTTTCTGGTGACAAATCAATATCTATTTTATCATCCTTATTAACAACTATTTTTGCACCAGCATCTTTTAATATTTCTTTTAAACTTATAGATCCTTTAAAATAGTTTATAAAATAATTCAATGTATGTTTTGAAACTTCATTATTTGAAGAAGTTATATTTCTTCCACCGTCAAATTCACAAAAGTAAAAGTGACAATTATTTGGTGATATATCAATAAACCCTAATACTTTTTGTTTCTTATTTATTTTAGTTTTAGCAATACATATAGATTCATTTGGATCTATCATATATTTTTGATTAAATTCTTTAGCTTTTTTCTTAGCAACAACAATTTTAAATGGAACTTCTGCATTTTCAAGATATTCAAAATTAAAGAAATTAAGCATTAAAAGATATTGACCTTTAGCTTGTTTTTGAACATAAAACAATTCACTTGCTCCTTTTGGTAAAGGTGCTGTTGTATTATCCCCAGAAAACATAATATCAGCTTTTTCTGAACGATAATAACTATCCCATCCATATTTCTTATCAATAGATAATAGAGAAAGATCTAAATCAATTCTATCAGTATCATATCTATTATCTATTTTCTTAGTATCATTACCATTCAAATTATTCCAGTGTACTCCAACAACCATATCAGTAGGTACATTAACATAAGAGCCTGATGGAATATTACCAGTAAACTGTTTTTCAGTTGCTGGTAATGCATATTCTATATCTTTTGGTATGTAAATAACTTTATTTTTAACATTATCACTTATATCATGAGCTATAGAATCCTTTAATATCTTAATCAATTTATTAATTTTAACAGCTTGATGTTCAAATGAAAAATCTGTAGCATAAGAAGATCCATTACGAACTTTATAGACTATAGATTCAGCATCTGATAAACGATAATTTAATGCATATAATAGTCTAACTTTTCTAAAAACATTAACTTTTGATACCTCTTTCTGAAATGTTTCTAAATTGATAGTCTTATTATTTTTCAATTGGGCTGTAATAGTATTCAAGTAATCCTGATGCATTGGCTTATGATGTATATCTGCATATCTTCTAAGTTCATTAATATATCCTGACATTTTATCATGTTGCTTAAATGCAAGAAATATTGGTTTAAAACGAAAAAAGATTTCTGATAACTTAGTTAATTCATAATCCTTTTCATATTGTTTAAAATATTTTATTGTGTTTTTTCTATCTCCACTTAATTTAATTTTATCAATAACAATACGATTTTTAATCAATAAAGTTGTTTGTGTAGCCTTAAATAATATATAACGTAAAAATTCAATTGGCTCTGATGGAACTAAATTTAACTTATCATATAATGCTATTTTAACCTCTTTATTTTTAACAGCACTAATTTCTTGTTCTGTAATTTTAAGAATGTTACATATTTCAATACAATCATTAACACTTTGTTCTGATAATGCAACTCCTGAATTCAAAAGATTTAAAATCTTTTCTTTAATTTGTTCAATAGTATAACCACGAATAACAGATAACTTTATTTTATCATCTTTAATATCCGGTATCTGCAATTTTTCAGAAGGTATATAAACAGCATTTGGATCCGCAATACCTAATGATTCATATCCATATGTTGTAATATAATGAATAAGTTGTTCTATAATTAACTGGTTGATATCCGCTGTAGCAACTTTCTTCCATGATTTATGAAAAGAACTATTCATCTGATCTGGAGTTAAACCAATTTCTTTTTCAACTAATTTAATATAACCATTTAATTCATCTTCATCAACATTAGAATATATTTCTGGCGCAAAAACAAAACCTCTGCTTATAGTCTGTTTAAGAATATTAGCAGGAACTTTTTTCTTAGATTTTTTAATTGAATTAACAACTACGGCATTAAACAATCTGATTACTGCAGCTTTTGGCAATGACATACAAACACTCCTTATGGGAAAGCGGATAGTATTATGGTAGTTTTTTTATTAGGAACTATCTTTGCTTTTAATTTCAAAAAAAGGCGAAAGGTAATTATCTCCAATGATTTTTATTAGGAACCTTTTATGCCTTTAGTTATAAAGGGCGAGAAGTATTATCTATTAACAGTAGGTTTTATTAGGAACTTCTTTTGCCCATTATTTTCAAAGAACAATACAAATATAACATCTTCTTATTTCTATGTCAATATCAGGTGAGTAAAAGATTTGAACTTTTGGAGCCCATATTTAGGCCCTCTAGTTTTCAGGACTAGTGCCATAAGCCAAACTCGGCCAACTCACCGCAATATCATTTATTCCTCTACAGCATAAACATCAGTATCAGCTAATAATAAAGTTGTTGGATTTCCTGATATATCAAATGAAATACCCATTCCGGAGTTCTTTAGAAACCATGCAACTTGACCTACTTTAATATCCATTTCAATTCTTTGAGCATTCTGATAATGACCCTTACCAACTGAAATTACCTTTCCTTTTTGATAAGGCTGAACTTTAGACGGCATAAACAACCCGGATGCTGTCTTCATACTTTCTTCTTCTTTAATAACTTCTACAATGACCTTATTATAAAGAGGAACTAACATAAGTAAATCTCCTGTTAATGGTTTAAATTGACATTTATAATATAATATATTCTTTAATAAAAATCAAATTGGAGCTCGTGGTGAGATTCAAACTCACGACCCGTTTCGGGCTTTTGACGGTTTTGCGGACCGTTGCCTTGTCAACTTGGCGACACGAGCTTATTTGGTTGGCGTTAATGGAATTGAACCATTATCCTCAGATCCAAAGTCTGATACACTATCATTGTGCTAAACGCCAGTTATTTTATTTAAATAAGTAAACCAATAAGTTTTTGCTTTAGCTGATATATAAGATCCTATTTTCTTAACATCAATACCATTTTTAATTATTGTATCATTTTCTTCTTTAATAACATCTTCAAAAACCCATCTTAAATAAGTACCAGTAGATTTCATTTCATATGGTACTCCTAATTCTTTCATCTTATCTATACCTTGTTTCATTCTATTCTCTGTTACTGCATATTCTACAAACTCTCTTATATTATTAACTTCTTCAACATCAATAGAAGCTAATTTTTTAACCTTACTATTTTGATGCTTTTCTCCTTTTACCTTAAATATATATCTAGTTGTATCGTTTATATATTCCCATACACATCCTTCACCTACACCTTCAATTCCAAAATATTTACCAACAGGGCATTGTGCTTCAACTTTCTGTGTAAGTTCAACTAATTTATTTTGTGCTATTTCAGGTTCATTAAAGTTAATATCTAACTCATAATTCTCAAACTGATATATATTAAATACTCTATGTTCTTCATCCTTTAAATGCTTATAATTTCTCATATCCTGATATACATCGTCTATTTTTACAGCAAACAAAACCCACATCTTAGGTAATGAACTAATTGCTACTCCTTTTTGTATACCTTGACCACACCATTCTCCGTATATAACACAATGATCATTAAATTCTATACCTTCAAATAATTTTTCTATATCACAATTAGACATATTTAACATAAAACAACTATTATCATGAGTTATATCTAATACCCTTTCACGACTTTGATACTCATAATGACCATCTTTATATTTGACTATACCACTATTAGTACCATGTAATTTAACAGTTCCATGAAATTTTAATGTTGGGTATGGTGAATCGTGTATATAGATTGGTGTATCATCCTCATTCTTACCTTTAAAATCATGATGTGATTTTACGGCTCTAATAACTTCTCTAAACTGACCAATATCAGTAAAAGTTTTCATGGTTCATCCTTTTATATAATGTAGAAGAAATATACATTATATATCTTATTTTGTCAAGAGTGTTTTGTATTATTTAATTTGGTACGGGTGGAAGGTACTGCCCCTGTCAACCTACAGTTTATCAGACTGTCGTGCAAAACTTTTACACTACACCCGCATATATTTGGAGCACTGTGTGAGATTTAAACTCACGGCGATTTCCTGATTGGAAGTCAGGCCCCTTCGATCAGACTCGGGTCAACAGTGCTTATTTCATAGGCGTTGCAAGATTTGAACTTGCGATCTTCTCGGTGTAAACGAGATATTCTATACCGCTGAAATAAACGCCCATAATAATTTCATCCTAACCATTTATCGTTTGTAAAATTACCATATTCTTGAATTGCTCCATATATGTTCTGCACTAATTTAGTATCATTTACATTTAATCTGACTGTCCCATATGGCAATTTACCTATTTTCTTTTTAGAACTATATTTTGAATAAGAATTTAATGTTGTCTTTCTTAAATTAGTTTGATTTAAATTTAATATGTTTAACCAATATTTTTCAATAGTTTCTTTATTATAAACATTATCATAACAATTTACCGTTAATGTCATTTTTTCTATTGGAACATTATAACAATCCATTAAAAATTTCTTAAAAAATAATATCATATTAGGATCTGAATTTGTGAAATATACTGAATTTTTATTTTTTGATCCTTCTCCCCAATATAACATACAACCGGCTACGTGTAATAAATTTTTTTCTTGGGTTTTAATTTTTCCTAATAATTGATATTGTTTTCGGATTAATTGGTATTTATCGTGACTATATGTATTTCCTAATAGGTTTTTACTTTTTTGATTATGTTTTAATTTAAGTTTTTGTTCGTCTGTTATAACAATACCGCGAACCCATAAACTAACAGAACTTTTGGATACATTTAATTGTTTGGCTATTTTATTAATTGATAATCCTAATTCTTTTCTTAATTGAATAGCTTTTTCTTTTTCAATTGTTTTCATAATCGAACCTCCTTATTGTTCGTACCTATATTTATAGGTAATGGAGGTTCAATTTAGACTTTATATTACTTTTAATTCATCTTTTAAATTATCTATATCTTCACTATCATAATCCCATAAATCTTCAATATCCATTACTAAATCGTGTACTTTAGGATCCTTTTCTGCCGCATCTAATAATTCTTTAACTATTGCATTACCATCAGCAGACTGAATAGTTTCATTAGATACATATTGTCTTAAAGGACTATTTGGTGCTATAACTGCTTTAGCGATATAACCGACTAATAAATCTTTTTCTTCGTCTGTAGCAGCTTCAATACCAGTCATTCTTAACTTTTCGTTTAAGTATTCTTTATAACCCATTTTATATCTCCTAAATAATAGTTTAACTTCATTACTATTATTTATAGTTATCGTACACTAGGTGAGACTTGAACTCACATTTTCAACGTACCAATTACGAATATTCAGTTTATAAGACTGACTCGGTACTAGTGTATATTTTATTATCTCTGGAAGGAATTGAACCTTCATCAAAAGTTTAGGAAACTTTCACACTATCCTTTATGCTACAGAGATATTGATTTCTTTGTGTTCTAAAACAAGTTTAAATTTATATCCGTGTTCTTTATATGATTTAAGTTTATCTTTCATATTAATTTCGTTGTAGGTATAATCACTTTTAATTTCTATTATTTCGTTAGTATCAGGTAAATAAAAGTCTGGGATAGCAATTCTTTGTTTAAGAAGTTGAGAGTCCCAGTAAAGGATTCTTAGTTTTTCCATTTCATAGTTTATATGTTTTTCATCCAGTTCATTACAGTAGTCTAGTTCGTAAGAGCTTCGATAGAAAACTTGTTTACCGTTCCAAGTTTCGTGCCAACCATTTTTATATGTTAAACTTATCCATGTATGTGAAAAAATTCTATTATGAAGAAATGCGTTTGTTATTGCTTCAGACAAATTTCGTTTTTTTATACCTAATGAATCTAATATTTTATTAAAATTTCCGCAGTGATTATGATTATACTTTTCAGCCATTTCAACTGTACTTAATTCTTTATCATAATAATCTTCAATTAACATATTTTTAATTCTATCAAATTCTTCATAAATTTTTATAGTGCCTAATTTAGTTTTATCTAATCCAAAATATTTAATTAATGCAGGTATTAATAGTCTCTTATTACATATATCTTTTCGAATACAAATTAATTGACCACACACTTTACATATTTTATTATTCTTTTTACGAATTCCATCGGAATTTATATAATAAGAACGACATATATCACATTTACATTTTTTCGGATTAGATCTTTTTTCTACTAATATTTCTTTTCCACAAACAGCACAATAAACTATTTTTTTACCTGAAACGTATTGTTTTCTCGAATATTTTGTAGCACATAATTTACTACAAAAATTACCACTACACCATTTACTATACTTACCTTCAAACGTTTTATTACATTCTTTACAATTCATATTCGTACCTCTAATTGTATTTATACAACTAGGAGTACGAATTATTTACCGGTTACAGGATTTGAACCTGTATTTTCAGCTCCAATTACGATTATTTGCTTAGAAGGCAAACTCGGCTAAACCGGCTTTATTCTTTGATCATCCAACCATAGTTAAAAACAAATTCAACTGCAACTTTATCACAATATTTTTTATTCTTTAAAGGATGTTCCATTATTTCATTTCTAACATCTCTATTACTATAAAGAAGACCGCTTAGCCATTTTTTAAACTTTTCTTGTTGATTTACGGTCCATTTATATTTAATATACCATCTTTCATTATCAAAATCAAATGTATTATAATCAGCTTTTACAACTTTACACATTTCTTTTAAAATTCGTTGTAATGATTTACTAAAGTTTTCTTTACTCATTATCAAGCTCCTCTTTATATTTACGGATATATCTCATAAAGAAAATTGCTTTATCATCTCTTAAAAAAGTAGCATTACCAATTTCTTTTGTATCTTTAATAGGAACAGGAAAAATAAATCCACTATCAGTTTTATACCACATTTCACCATCTCTATAAAAGTCAAAATGAACTTTTTGATTTTTAACGAGATCTATTATTTTCATATAAACTCCTTATTAACATTGGCGGGCCTGACGGGATTTGAACCCGCGAATCTCCTGATCGACAATCAGGTGTGTTAAACCAACTACACTACAGACCCGTTTATTTTGGTACTTCCTGAAGGATTTAAACCTTCATCTTAGCTTTCGTAGAGCTAAAGCCTATTCGTTAGCAGAAGGAAGTATATTTTATGCTTGAGACTGGACTTGAACCAGCATGACTGTAAAGTCGTTGGTTTCTAAAACCAATGGGTATCCCATTTCCCCACTCAAGCGTTATTTCAATTCATTTAAATCATCGTTTACTTTATTTTTATTTTTAATTTCTTGAATCGTTATTGCTTTACTCCATTTATTATGTCTGGGATTTCCACACATACTACACGAACACAATTTTGTAGTATTTCTTAATAATTTAGATGTTTTATCTACCCATGATGCATTAGGATCATTAGCGCTTAAACCTTTAGCTCTTTTAATACCTTTTTTAATACCGATTTTTATTCTATGTTGTTTGTTTTTAGGATGCATTAGGACCAGTCCCAGTAACACATATCATTATTTATTTTTGATTGTCTTTTTAAAAGTTCTTCTAAAACCAGTTCTTTAAAATGAATACCTTTATAATCACTTGTTAATAAATGAGATTTTAATTCTTCATCTGACATTTTTGAAACTTCTTCAGTCAACTTAACCATCTCTCCTCTTATACATTTCACACAGTTCTCTACACCATGAAGCTTGCCATTTAGTTCTTTTACCATATTTTCTATGAAGTAATTTCATATCGTTTAAGTTATCTGAACAAATGTTATCCCATATATCATGAAAGACTACATCGTATTTATTTGTTGGTTTATAAGTTAATGCGTCTGCCTGTATTATATTTAACCTATCAGGATACTTCTTTATAAAATGTTCACCTACCAATTTAATAACATCTTCTGATTGCTCTATAACTGTTACATGATCTACTGCATATTTATTATCTTCATTCTTCTTTTCTAAAATAACCTTTAAAGCCACACCTAAACCTAATCCATTAATAAGAACTTTACCACGAGCCTCAGAAAAGAAATCATACATATCTCTAATTTCATCTGGTGTATTAGACATTATCATATCCCATGCACCATCACGCTTAAGACCTTTATAAGTACCCTCTGGAACATATCTACTATTACCATGCATAGCAGAACGCATAGCAGCGAAATCAGCATCCCGTTTAGATACTGTAACTGTACAAATAGACCATTTACCAACTTTTCCATCCGGTATATCAACATCAACCTTTGAAGGAACTTTCCACATATTATATTCCTTTCATATATTGTTTATAGAAATATAATATCTTCTATCATTAAAAATCAATGGAGCCGGTGATGGGAGTCAAACCCACATTTTCCCGATTACAGATCGGGTACTAAGTCAATTTAGTTACACCGGCGCTTTTTCTTTTTCATAGTTAAATAAAAGTTTTGTTAATGTCATTGGATGAATTATCATTCTTCTTTTAACACAACAATGACCAACTTCAACTAATAGTTTATCTTTATTAACATACCAAACTTTTAAATAATCTCCATCATTATTTGTATAATATTCAAAGAATTTTTTAAGTGTTTGTGGTTCCATTAAACTATTTTCATCAATATCATTATATTCTTTATATTCCTTAAAAGTAATATTAACATCTAAATCATATTCTGTTCCACCACTCCATTGATCTACCCAAGAACTATATTCTAAGTTAATTGTAGCTTTACCATAGTATTCTTTTTCGTCACTTAATGTTGTTAGATCGATATTTTCAAGAAGCTCTTTTGTATAATCAAATTCCTGAATATCTCTTGAATAATTTGAATATTCTTCCATACTATAAGGATTATTAGCGGAAAGATTATTAACTGATACATTAATGAATGGTTCATTATTTGTATGATAGTGAATAGAAAATAAAAATTCTGCTTCAAACGTATGGGAACTATGACTATTCATTTGTATATCCTTTCATTATATTATGGCGGAGGAGCGGGAAGTCGAATCCCGAAGCCCTTACGGACGTTAGTTTAGCAAACTAGTGACTTACCAATTAGTCATACTCCTCCTTATTTTCTTCCGGCCTTCGGTATCGATCCGAATTGAGACAACTTATGAGATTGCCTAAGATGCCAACCTTCCGACCGGATTATCTGGAAAACCGGGGTTATGATCCCCGCTGAATATCCTGATTGCAAATCAGGCGACCACCCCAAGCAGTCCCGTTTCCCAATTTAAATTTTATATTGTCTTGTAGAAATATCTTCTAGTACTTTTAGTTTAAACAAATATATCTTATTTTTCGAGTCTAAATTATTACATTGTAGTTGTTTAAAGTATAATTTATTATTTATAGCCACTTTAAGATCTTCTGTTCTTATTACTAAGTATTCTTTTTTACCATGACCTACATGAACTTTAAATAAATGATATGTTGCATAACTTTTTTCAATTCCACTGGTTTTTCCCCAACTTTCACTTTCAACAGCAATATTTCCAGTATCTTCACATCTAAAATCTTCTTTAACTTCAATTGTAAAAAACTTATTATTTTGAGTATTTTTGTACTTTAAATCGTAACGAAAATCATAATTAACTTCCTGCAACTCTGCTACAGGAAAATTAGACTGCATAAAATCAACAATTTCCTTAATAGTAACTCTTTCAACTGCTAAATCTTTTTCAAAATTGTTTTGACCCATATATTAAATAATCCTTAATTATCTCGGAATGACTGGATTTGAACCAGCGTTTCCTTTTCAGGACTTGCTCCCAAGGCAAGTGGGTGGCCAGCTACCCTACATTCCGTTATATTTGGTAGCGGTAAGCGGAGTCAGACCGCTGTTTAATGGTTGAAAACCACTTATCCTAATCGCTAGATGATACCGCCATTTATTATCTTTTTATATTTATAATATAACATTTTCTTTTTGTATATTCAACAAACCATTATCCTAGGGAGTGAAAGTCTTACGGTTTTGCACCAGCTTTCACTCCCACGGAAAAATCTAAGTGGTTGGATTTGAACCAACGACCCACGGGCCCATCCCGCAAGTACTCCGTTCCAAGCGGAGTTGGGATAACCAGACTCCCCACACTTAGTTTATCTTGGAGCATCAGGACTTAAACCTGAATATAGCAGCTTCAGAGACTGCTGACTTATCATTAGTCTATGCTCCAGTAAATTTGGTGCCGCCTCTTGGAATCGAACCAAGTTCTCGAGTTCTTCAGACTCGTGCAATGACCACACTTGCTCAAACGGCTTAACTTGGGGTGATAGACCGGATTCGGACCGGCGATGGATCATTTAGATCTCTAGTGTCACAAACTAGTGCCCTCGGCCTCTAGGCGACTATCACCATAATTGGCTGGTGAGGAGAGATTTGAACTCCCGATTGGGCTTACGCCACGTCAGCTTAACAGGCTGATGCCTTCGACCAAGCTAGGCTACTCACCATTATAAAACAATGCCCCCAGTAGGATTCGAACCTACGATGTGACTGTAATAAGTCAACTAGATTAAAAGTCTAGACCCTTCGACCACTCGGACATGGAGGCTTTTGGCACGAACTGAATGATTTGAACACTCATCTTAGAAATTTGGAGTTTCTCGTTTTACCATTAAACTAAGTTCGTGTATATTTTTACTTCTTTATGTTCTAATATTAATTTTACTTTATATCCATGTTCTTTATATGCTTTAATTTTATCTTTCATATTTTGTTCATCATAAGTCCATGTACTTTTAATTTCAATTATTTCATTTGTTTCTGGTAAATAAAAATCTGGAATAGCTGTTCTTTGATGTAATAGTTGACTATCCCAATAAAGAATTCTAAGTTTTTCCATTTCATAATCTATTTTCTTTTCATCAAGTTCTTTAGCAAAATCTAATTCATAAGAGCTTCTATAGAAAACATGTTTATTGTTCCATGTTGTATGATAACCTGATTTATATTTTGTATTATGCGGTAATTGAAAATTATTATTTTTAATTGCTAAACTTACTGCTTCTGATAAATTTCTTCTTTTTATTTTTAAACTATTTAATATTTTATTAAAATTTCTATTATTGTTATGTTTATATTTTTTTGCCATTTCAACTGTACTTAATTCTTTATCATAATAATCTTCGATTAACATATTTTTAATTCTATCAAATTCTTCATAAATTTTTATAGTGCCTAATTTAGTTTCGTCTAATCCAAAATATTTAATTAATGCTGGAAATAATTGATGCAATTTACATATATCTTTTCTAAAACAATTCCATTCTCCACAAATATTACACTTGGATTTTACTGTCTTTTTACCATTTTTATTAATAAATGATTTGTATTTTTTACATTTATCACATTTACATAGTTTATTACTAGATTGCGAATGGGCTTCAATTTCTTTACCACAATTAATACATTTAACTGTTTTAGTTGAAAATATTAAATGATTTCCGTTATATTTTGCAGTACAACTTCTCGAACAAAAAATTCCACTGGCCCATTTACTATATTTTTCTACAAAATCTTTTCCACAATTTTTACATTTCATAATTGCTCCTTCTTTGTTTAATAATATTTATATAAAGAAGGAGCAATTCTAGTTAAAAATTTAAATTATTTTATTGGGTTGTGAAAGAATTGCACTTTCATCCTACTGGTTAAGAGCCAGAAATTCTACTGTTAAACTAACAACCCTAAAATTATATATTGGTGAACAGGGTAGGATTCTAACCTACATAGCCTAAGGCGAACGGGTTACAGCCGTCTGATTTCGACCACTTACCATCCTGTTCATCCAAGATGTACTTATGTTAGTTCCACGAAATGTCAAAGAGCATATAAAACAAAGGGAGTCAGATCTTTTCGGACCTGACTCCCTTTTTAGATTCTTTTAGAGGTTATCAGGTCATTCGCTTTGGTCCTTTTTCTCTATTACTTGGCTTATTAATGAGCCATGTATAGGTATCAATGACCAAGGCTATAAATCGTGCCGTGGGCATTGAGGATTGCGGTGAATGTTGATAACATAAAGACATAATTTTGTTCCTTTATTCTTATTTATATGGTTGCGGAGAATAGAGTTGAACTATTTTCTCTAGGCTTATGAGACCCAGAAAGATGCCGACCTTTCCCTGCCGCACATGTATTTATACAAATATAACATTATTTTATTCGTTTGTCAACAATTATTTTAAAATAATATACTGGTCAACCACTCGCTGCCCACCAGGATTCCTCACTAAGACATAATATCTTAGTCCATTACCTGCCTAAGCATTGTCCGTTGTGTATATTATTTCAATAAATATAATACATTCTTTTTATATTGTCAAGATATATTTATAATTATTTTGAAATTTTACCTTGTTTTGCATCTAATGGAATACCTTTACAATCTATTACATTATTTTCTTTTATATTAGTTTGATTTTTTATACTTTCAATTTCTTTTAAAAGGTATATAACACACTGTTTTTTATGTTCATTTGTAAGTATATTCCACATATTATCATTTTCAATATAAGATTTAATATTTCTAATAGATAGTTGTTTAGTATCAATGTTATAAGTATCAGACAATATAGATTTTTTAAAGTTATCTATAAGTTTGTCTATTGGTTCAAAAAAGTCTGTTTTAATATTATATGGCATTTTTTCTTTTGATTTTAATTAATCCTAATATAACAATTTCTTTATTAGTTATTTTTATAATAGGTATTGAAAATTTAACTTTCTTTAATAATTTCATGTAAATATTTATAGTTTATATCAGTATTATTATTTAAAATATCGTTACATATAGTTACAGCAGAATTTTTAAGTTCATTTAAATCACTATTATTATCAACAATGTAGTTATATTCCATCCAGTTATCTAAAGCTGTTTCTGAGTCGTGCTTAGAGAATTCATTATCATTATTATTTCTTTGGATTCTGATTGATGTTGTTTGATATTGATTTTCGTATAATATATCGTTAATAGTTGTAATTTCGTTAGGAAATCTAGTATCAGTGAATATAATAATATCGCTATTTGAGTTTAAAATTCTTTGTTGAGCTTGTTTGGCCCACCAGCAATCATCTACCCGTTTCCTAAAAATTTCTGTGCCATATACTTGTAGAATAATTCTTGTTAGTGGAGTTTTATTTTCGTACCAATTTTCATCCATTATTTTTAGTTTATTAACAGCATATTCAAAAGCTGCAATAATAGATTGTTTAAATATAGCGTCTCTATCGTTAGTGAAGTTATATACGTTTGTTCTAATTTCTTCAGCTATATTATTTAATTGATATGTTAGTTGTTTAAAGTCTTCTTTACAGTTATCTTTAACGCCTTTAGCAAAAGCGTCTATTGAAACTGTATATCCTTTTTTAATAAATTCTGTTTGTAAAAATTCAGTAAGTTTATTTTTACCTACTTGCATTTTACCGCACATCAAAATAACTTGTTTCATATGTTTCAATCCTTTATAAACATTTAAAGTTATTCAGTTAAAAGTTGTACTGTAATATCAATATAATCGGTTTCTATTTTTCCTTCAGTAATAGTTCCGTTAATAACTTTAACTTTACCACAGTTACATTTACCATTTTCTTCAATAGTAGTACCGCAGTGAATACATTTAACTTTTTTTAAAATTTTCATAATCTCCTCCTAATCATCTTCGTCATTATCATCATCTGCTTCTTCATTTTCCATTTCTTTTTCAATGGTTTTTTGCATTTCTTCTACAAATATATTATTACGTTTCATTAAATTACCGTCATATTCTATATCATCATCGTTTACATTAGTATAGTCTATTAAAGTTTTTCCACAAACTTGACATTTTAAAGGTGCTTCAGGAATTTCTTTTGGTGATTTAAACATATATATTCCCAAACCGCATGTACATTCTACTTCTAAAAAACATCCATTAAATATATTATCATTGTTATCAGGATGATTTTCTTTAATTAATGCTATTTTATTAGTTATTATATTATTATAATAGTTTCTTATTTCTTGTTCGGTTACTTCTGATTCTTTTTTACCATCTTCCATTATATCATTAAAACGAGAACTATCTAAACATAAATCTATGCCTCTTAAATCAATATTAATTCCGTTATTTTTAAGAGAGTCTAATACAATAGACTTTATCATATGAATTCCGTTCACAAATCCTATTAAATAATCTCTATTTTTAACAACTATTGGGACCCATTGATTTTTATTATCGACTTTTGGCGGTATATATTTCATTGTAACTCCTTCAAATGTTGTTCTCATAACTATTTATATAGCCGCCGTTTTTCCTTTCCCATATTTATAAACATTTAATATTTGTTGGATTTGATCTTCTTCTAATAAATTAATATATCTTTCAGCATCTTTTAGTCCAATCATAAAATATTGAGCTATTAATTGTTTTTCTTCTTGATTTAAATCCTTAGATTTAGATATATATTTAAAGTATTGCTTTCTTTTAGGAAAAATAGATTGAAAGTATCTGAAGTGAGTTTCTTTAGGAACATTAAACTTATTAATTTCATTAACAATAGGCAAATAAATATCAACCATACTAATAAATCTATTTATCATGTATGGTTGATAATCTTTTTTGATTTCTTCGTTATTAAAATCTAATTGTTCTTTAGTTTCAGTTAAAGCTTTTAAAAAATCAAAAGGTTTCATTTATTATCCAATTTTTCAAGTGCTTTTTCAATATCAATACTTTCAATAAGTTCAATAGCAGATTCTTGACCAATATCATATATTGTATTTAATAACTTAACTTGCTGCTTTTTACTAAGCCCTTTAGTATCAGGAATTCTACCTTCAGCTTTATTTACAACTAATTCTTGATATTCCTCACTATTAATTTGTTTAATAACATATTCTTTGACTTTTGGCCATACCATTTTAATAGCTGCTTTTTTAATCCATCCTAACATAATACCTCCATTTACTTAGATATTGTTGTATAACCATTATTTTCTGATAACATAATACTCGAACCATTTGGATAAGTTGTTGTATAATACATTACTGTTGTTAGATTATAAAATACTATAAAAATTTCACTGTTATGGAACACTCTTGTTTCAATATCAATAATATCAATATCTGTTTTTTGTAAAAATGTTTGAATTGAATCAACGTCTGTAAAAATTGCTGCTTTCATATAAATCTCCTATGGTTTAACTATTAAGTATCTACTTTGATTGTTTGTTAAAACTCTACAATCAATATGAATCCATTCCATTCCTTCAAAATCTTCAACTGTTGTTATATATTTAAAAGCTTCTTCATTTACATTATTTATAATGGTTTTTCTGACTTCACTAGATTCAATATCTTGTACTAAAAAATCAATAGCTCTACCATAAGAATGTTGTGAATATTGGCTATAATATGGTGAATTACTATAACGTATACCGGACCATTCTCTATTTCCATTAATATGCCAATTATTAATAGTTATAGGTTTATTAAAATATTCACGAATCATATCCATAGTCCAAAGCATACGCCAATCAATTAATGCTATACTTTGTTCACCCCGAACTTTATAAGTTTCAGGATCAACAAACTCTTTAATTGTAAAATGTATTAAAGTGTAATTATTCATATATCAAGATATTCTGTTGGATTATTAATTTTAATTATTTTATAGTGTTCATCTTCTGTAGGTGGTTCAAAAGCTGCTTTCATTCTTTCAATAATTTCATTCCATTTATCTTTAGTATAACCTCTATCATCCTTCATACGATTTTCTAAGTTATTATTTTCATTAAACCATAAGTAAATAATATCAATAACTCTACTATAATCCATATGAAAATATTTGTATTGCATATAAATTTCATTAATAAGATTAGTAACTTCTAATCTTCTTAGCTTTTTAATATGTGTTTCGTCAACTATTAGATCAAAATTATGTTCTATTGCTTCTTGAATTACTAAATCGGTTGCACTTTTTATAAAATTTTCATATTTATTATCAAAAATATAATTATTTCCTTTAATCATATATCTAAAAGCATCTTGACTTACTATTATTGCATTTTCATTTTGATTAACATAATTTTTAGCCCAAGTAGATTTACCGGATCCCGGTAACCCTATTAATAGAAAGACTTTCATAGTGCTAACTCTATTATTTCTGATTTAATTTCTTTAACTTTAAATTGATTTGTTGT
>Ga0172381_10000695_pt1 | contig 41052 bp, 64 predicted proteins | sample Leawel6488metaG_FD_119754 | JGI IMG/M metagenome (GOLD analysis project Ga0172381, IMG submission 119754) | Leachate microbial communities from a municipal landfill in Southern Ontario, Canada - Leachate well 64-88 metaG | ecosystem: Engineered > Solid waste > Landfill > Unclassified | place... | reverse complement strand
TTATTATATGCTTGCCCTATAATTAGATGTTGCGTGCCTAGAATTAATTAGGCGATACCCAGACCGTGCCGCGAATGTTTCGCCCCACGTTTCCGGCATCCGTTCCAACCTTGCCTATTACTTTCCAGTATGATCCCGCAGGCATCGTTGTTCCGTAAGAAGCAGCGGCACTGTATGCAACAACTTTAGCTGTGAGTAATGTCGCTGATGCGATAGAAGCCGTATTTACCAGCGTGACCGGATTAGTTTTACCTAAAGCAACCACAACCGTATCTGTTACGGTTGTGGCCGTCATTGTCATTCCGAGGAATTGAGCTTTGAAGGGAAGATAAATTACGTTTGTGCTGTCGTTTGAGGTAATTACAGAATCAATTTTAAAGGTAATTCCAACAACACGCATATACGGATTGACTCCAAACGTTTGCGCCGGAGCTACACCGACTACGATTGCCATAAGAAGCACAATCGAAAGAAATAAGCCAAATTTTGTTTTCATTTTGATGTCCTTTTATTTTTAAGTAATAACTTTGAAAAATAACTTTAAAATGTGGCGGGACTTTTTAACTCCCGCCGTTCCAAATACGAAATTAAGATACTACTGAACCATCGGCAAATCGGAAGTCAATTACAGCCGCACCGAACCAGAAACGAACTTTGTAAGTTATCTTGTCGTTTGTAAATAACGAACCAACGTTTGCAAGGTTCGATACAAATAATTCGGGTGTGCGTTGACCGTCTACAAAACCGGCCTCAATCGGAACACCATCTTCTCTACGTGAAACTAAAGCCCAGTTCTTTGCCTTGTTGCCGTAAGTCACTGTTAAGCCGCTCCAGTATGGAACTCCGAGCAGTTGAATCTGTTTCGATTGTGCGTAAGTTGCAACCTCATTATACTGACCATAAGCTGCTGTCAGTAATTCATAACCAGTCCCTTCGAGTTCAGCAGGAACAAGTAAGAAGCCCGGACGGATGCCAAGTATTTCAGAACTGCCAGCTTCTGTTTGAGCAAGCATACGAGCTATAGCGGCCTTCAAGTAAGTTGCGTCTAAAGCTCCTGTGCCATAATTCACGTGCGTCGAAAGATCATACATCGCTACGCTGTCATACACAAGAGCATTTTGGCCCGGATCGAGTAAACCGAAAACAGTCTTATAGAATTTGTTTATGCAAGCCTTTGATATCCGACCAGGGATTTTATTCACGGCATTGATATCATCTTTCTTGATTGTTTCAAGAGTGATGTCTTCCGTGAAGCCTTTTTTGGTCGGCGTGTAAACGGCTTCCTCGTCATCCGGAGAAGTTGCAGGCAGATAAGCATCGCCTTCCGCAACTACAGCAGCATCTGCATAACCACCGTATCGTATTCGTTTTTGTTCTTGAATCGAATTCAGATCAACGATATTACAAACCTTGTTTATGTCGGCAAGTTTGTCTTGATAATTGTAATCGGTTACTAGGGCCTTGTTCAGTGCATTTCCTACGATTACCGAGAATTGAGTTGTATCAATTCCGGTGGCCGCCATTAACTTCGACATTTTTGCCGGGTTACCTGTCACGCCAACGTCACCTGTGCAAGAAATGTAAAGCTCTTTGATTGAACGCAATGGAGCAGCATCACCTACGATCTTTTTCATCGCATCGCTGCCAAGTTGCAACGGATAATTCTGATGGCCGGAACAAAGAATCGTAGCCGCTAAAGCGTTTTCCATCTTCGATGCTTCTGTTGCGGTAATCTGAATATCCATACCGCGATTGTTGACTTCGTTATTGGAAAAATGCGCGGCAATCTGTCTGAACGAATCAATCGTTGCCTGTAAATCTGCCGATGCGAATATCTTTCCGTGATACTGTTTCAAAACTTCTTTTTGAACAACGTCGGGTAGTTTGCTTTCCGCTACCGCAGCACGTAATTCGTTTTGACAGGACTTCAGTTCTATTTCCTGAATTCGTTTTGTAACAGGATCTAGCGCGGCTTTAATATCTACAGCTGGAGGAGGATCGCCTGCAGGCGGATCTTGCACCGGAGGCGGATCGTCAACTTTTGTAGCTTGAATTTTCGTCAATGCTGCGTCAATGATAGGTTCAACTTTTACCTTGTCAAATCCTTCCGGCAGATTCATTCGAGGCTGTGCTTTATTGGCAGCATAGAGGAACGAGTATAATTCGTTCTCATCTATCCCGACAACGTCGATATTTTTTGCAGCGAATATCACCGGAAACATAGCCGCAAAGATGGCGATTAATTTGTTTTTCATGATTTTTGTAACTCCTAAATTGTTGTTATGTGAATTAGAATCTGTATTTTTTGATGCCGCGATTTTATTGAACTGTCCGCCTGCCGCACCGTTTGGAACTATGTCCACATCACCCCCGGCTACAGCAATTACGTTCGGGACATTAGAGTTTGCTTCTTGTGAAAAAACTGTACCATTATGATAAAAACCGGAATCAATCGAAAGTTGATAAGTCGATAAAGCATTCCGATCCGATAAAAACAACAAGTCGTCTTTCAGCCACTGAGCAGAAGGAAGGATGTGCAAATTATAATGCAACTCGTCTCCTATCGCCTTGCCTCCCTTTAATACGCCAACTATTTCACGGACACCCTTTTTCGATCTGTCTGTTTTGTGTCCGTAATAATCAGCGTCATTGTTTGCGTAAACTCTCGAACCTTCAAATACTTTTTCAGAAGCCTTAATAGCTTTCTTAGAAATAAATACCGGAGGTTTTGCCGGAGCGAACCCTGCCTTGAAAATTGTCACATCCCACACACTACCATCGCCGGTTTTACTGACTGAAGCAAGAATCGGCAATCCTGAATTTTTATATTCACCTTCAGATGCTTGAATCGGATTTTCAATGCTTAATGCTTCGCAAGTTTGAAGAGAATCAATTTCATTTTCTTCAATCTTTGATGCCGCCAATGGATGTTTTTTAATCCATAACTTTGCTTCTTCAAGATTGAATTTATCTCTGTCGAATCTTAAAGCCTGCATTTGCCATGTCTTTTTATCGGAAGATAGACGGCAGAAAATAGCTCTCACTCCGGTTGTAATATCTTTTGACCGACAGCTATCGAACAATCCCGGTTCTTTTATTCGATGTCGTATTTCCGTTTCTTTTACTTCCCATGCCGCCTGAACACTTATATTCAAATCTATTGTCGGAGATTCTTCGATTCTGTCAATTTTCTGAATTAACTGATTTACATAATCAATTACTGCGCTATCTCCACTCTTACCAGCTTTAACTACTATATCTTCAAGTGCGCTGCGGAAAACAAATCCATCTTTCCCGTATGGGTAAACAAATCTTTCCTTCGAGGATGTAATAGCTTCGATATTTTCACCAAGATGAAATGCCGATAGGGCATCGAAATTATTTCCCGCATCACCAAGTAACGATTGAGCGTTTGAAGCTGAAAAAGAAAATTCATCTACTTTATTTACTTTACCAGCTTCGATTAAAGATTTCGCGTGCCAGAAACCACGCCAGTTAGAAACGATTTTCATTTTGAATTCCTTATACTAAGAAACTTTTTATTCCGATCTTGTTTCCCTTTGCCGTGATCTTGTAAAGCTTCCCCTTTGCTTTATCAAGCGTAGAAGAACCGGCGAAATTCATCACAGTTATTTCCGTATCTTCGACAAATATTTTCTTCAGCTCTTCGAGAATGCTTTTTGCAAACGGTTCGGTCTGAAGGGTTGTATATCCGCCCCATGATAATTTTTTACTAACCGGCGCCAGTTTTTCTTTTTCTGTTTCATCAGGAGTATCGGTTTTAGCATCTTCCTGTTTCTCCAAAGACTTTAAGAACTCTTCACCGGCTTTCAACGCTGCGGCTTCAGCAATTATTTTTGCTTCGTCTTCGGTCTTTCCTCCTGCAATCGCTTCTTTGTATGCGTCTCCGCCGGTCGAATCCAGTAACGCAAGAATCTTGTTCGTTTGTTTTTTATTTAATTTTTCAATTCTCGCATCAAGTTCCTGCTTAGTCATTTTCAACTCCTTCATATTTTTAAAACAAAAAAAAGCGCAAACAAAAACGGCGGGGGGATTCACCGAAATTATCTGCGCTTCAGTTTTCGCCTTATTCAGGTCGAATGTCGAGCGTCCTCTTATCGAGGATCGATTAGAAACTTATTTAAAAGGACAATAAAAAAAGCAGACCGATGTTGCGCCATCAATCTGCTCTGTTTATAAACTATGTAAGAACCGTATTCATTACGGCACAAAAATACAACTTTGTGCTCAATTTGTCAAGTAAAATCTTTTGAACAAATTTACTCACATTGTCAACCCCCAAAATTCCCTAACTTTCCCTTTAGCCTTAAAACCCCAAGAAATGAGGGGCGGCGGCTCGTATAAAAGACTTGTTTTTCCTCTGTTTTTCGCATATACAAAAATAGTTGTCGCTTTGTAAAGATTTCTCTTGACTTTCTGTATACATTGTATTACATTGTATGTAGTTAAATTGACACAGAAACCAAACATAGAGGACAAGACAATGACACAGACAACAATCCAAAAAGACACCAGAATCTTAACAAGCACTGGCGATATTCTTAGGGTTTTAAAAGTTGAAGACCAAGACATCAGCAAAGACGACAACAAAGAAGAAATCGTACCCGTCGTTACTTTTTGCGGCACGAAAACATACAAAGATGCACAGTCAAGAGGTCGGGCAACATTATCCGAGATATTATCTAAAATCGAAATGGGCAAATTGCAAGTAGTCACCACTAAGCCCGCACAATCAGAAGTTGAACTTGGCACTGGAAACTCAAGTTGGAAACCCGAAGTAGTAGCATAATCACTCACATAAGGAGATATATCATGACACTCACCACAGCATCCTATGACGGCACAACAGTTGCCGAGGTTATCAACTCTTTGCAAGCCGATAAATCCGTTATGGATTTTATGGCTGGTCAAAATTTGCCAACTGGCGACGTGCTTGAAGCAATTGCAACCGCAATGGTAATGAGCGATCCCCAAACCGTTACGGTTGACGAAGAGGGCAAGGTTACAACATCTGATGAGGTAGCCAATGTCTAAACTCATCCGCATCCCAATCTCAATTCGCCTTCCAGAAAAAATCCTCTCTGCTCTGGATGCGTATGTAAAAAGAAACTCTCCGGCGATTAAGGATAGAACGCAAGTGATAGAAATCGCTCTCGATAAACTGCTTAAAGAAAAATAACTCGCCGCCGCCTGACAAAATCCTAAGCCTTGCTCATTGAGCAGGGCTTTTTTGTTTGGAGGGCAATAAAAATTAAAAGTTCCGATAATATCGTTTCTTTGGGTTAGAGGCACGGAGTAGGAGATAAGCCCACCGATTGCTCGGAACTAACACAAGCCGGTAATGATGTTGATATTTAGGAATATCAACGCGCACGATATCTTCACGCTTAATACAAACTTTGATCTTTGAATGATATTGGATTCATAATATTTTCTCTTTCATTTTCATTTTTAAATCTTTCCACGTATGGAGTGACAAAACAACGGCAGTTGCTTGCTATTATCGTATTAGCCTTGTATATTGACTCCAATGTCTCTAAAGTATAAACATAAATGGAGTCAACATTATGCAATACGATGGAAGTGATTTTGTCGCTGAATACGTTACTGGTAAGTCTATCAAGTATGTCTGTCTTAAATTTAAGATCAATAATAAAACTCTCGTCAGGCACTTGAAACTTCGGGGCATCAAACCCAGAGGAAAGAAAATTCCTATTCCTGACAATATTATTCCCGAGTATCTTTCCGGTAAGTCTGTCAAATATCTTTCTGACAAATACAAACTTCCTCGAATCAGTTTGACTGCTTTCCTCAAATCTCAAAACATCGATTATAGAAATCGAAGCGAAGCGGAAATTCTTAAATGGAAACAAATGACGCCACGACAAAGAAAACATCAAATGAAGGCGTATCATGATTCTATGCGTGGCTCTAAACGTTCGCACAAAGAAGTATGTAAGCGGGCACTTGTTGCTGAAAAAGGTTTGTATAAAGTTGGGGGAGGTGAGATTCTTCTTGCCGATTATCTGCGAAATATTGGAATAGTAACCATTCCTCAAAAGGCCGTCGATATTTATAATGTCGATCTTGCCGTCACTGGAAATATCGCCATAGAAGTCCATGTTTGTACTCGCAACCCTCTCACCTTTCCGTTTACGCGCAACCGAATTATAAATCTCCTCAAGTTTAACTGGAGCATTGTTTACGTCTGGGTTTCCCATAATCATTTTTTGACCGAAGGGGCAGCGAAGGATATTCATTCCTTCATTCAAAATAGATGCCTTAACAAAACCTTTTTCAGTCAATATAGGGTGATTCGGGGTGACGGAGATTTCGTTGCCTGCGGCAGTATTGATGGTGAGAAGTTGACCTGAATATTTCTGTCTAAATATTTTCTTAATGTTTCTCGCATCGGTCATTGTCTTGCCAATGAAACAGTTTACTACTTCCCCTGCCGGTAAAATCGGATCGTGCGGAGCTTCGATCTCGTAAATATTTCCATCCGCACCTTTTAAAGTAAATAATTCGTTCACATTAATTGTAGTTCCGTGCATTAACAAATGATATGGCCTGGGAATTCCTATGTGAGTGTGTATCCATCTTTTTTTCAAATCTTTTATTTGAGTTGCTGCCTGCTTTATCCTATCGTTTGTTGCAATGTTCTGTGTTCTCTTTACTTCTGTTTGAAAAACTACTTGCGCCCGTTTCGCTATTGTTCCGAAAACAGATGGACTATTTAGGTTTGCTCCAATTTCTTTTAATATTTGTTCTTTTGTTTTTTGTCCCATCACTCCAAGAGAAACTTGGATGGCTATATTTTTTTGTGCTTCAGCACTTATAAACGTTACTAAATCGGCGGAGTATCTTTGCAGTTGTTCAAGTTTATGTTCAGACAAATAGGGAAGTCCTACTGATAACTTTCCCGATTCTAAATATTTATCTACCGATTGAAGTCCTTTGATAAATAATCGCCTTTGATTTTCTGTTAACTTGCCGGTCAGTTCGCGTTGAGCGGATTGGTTCAAGAATTTTAATTTATTTAATAAAACTTCCGTTGACAATGCGTCAAGATTCCCAGCGTTCGCAATTTCATAGACTACCGACCTCCGCCATTTCTCAATTATTCCTTGTACCTGAGAAACGCCGGTCTCTTCGATTTTATTTATCAGTCTATTGAATTCATCTATATTTGGTTTAGGCGAAGGCATATCAATAACTCTTCAACACTTCGTCCATTCTCTCAAATTCCAATTTAAAATATTTTGGATTGCTTTCTAATATTTTCCAAACGTCCCTCGATGTTAAAGCATCGGGATTGTATTGGTCTAAAATTAATCTTAACCCCGCCCACTTTTGCGGATCGCAGTTTGATACTGCCAACGCTAACCACCAAAATAATTCATCGCAAACCATTCCTTTGACTATCCAGTTTTTAAACCAGTTTTTTTGTTTGTCAACATTTTTCAGCCTAAGAATCTTTTCGCAAAACATGTGATACGGAAACCAAAGCCATTGAGTGTAACCGTAAGACAATCCCAAGAATTCTTTTATGCAGTAATCAAGAGCGTGTTTAATTTCCTGTTCGGTCGCTCCTATCAAAGAATATAAACGCATATTATATTTTGTGTCGCTTATGTATGAACTCCAAAGAGCATAACCCACTCTTTGATCAGACTCAAAGACGCAAGGTATATTAAAATTACAGCCCTGTGAATATCCGATTGCGAAGAAATGCGTTCCTACTCCAACTAAGTGATGTTGTAAGAAAGCAGATATTCCAGACTGTCCATCTCCAACTCCGAAAAGTCCAATAGGCGGATTTAGTATATCTTTCATGTTATCTCCAATAAAATTTAATTGTTAATACAATTAATTCTGCAACTATAACGCCAACAGAAAATCTCCAAAACTTTACATTCTGTTTATCCGATCCGCCGTTGCCGGTAAATAACCTAACACACCACATCGGAATTGTTAATATCCAAATCTTTTTTGATACAATCATCCATGGAACTAACTTTGGAAGTCTTCTTCTGCCTGTTATCGTAATCCACTTCCTTGTTACCCACCAACTTTCCGGCAACCATTGAACAATTAAATCTAAAATAAAATATTGTAAATCTTCTTTACCTGCCCAATGTAAGAATATTATCACACATAGTGTTTCCCAGAATTCGGTAGAATCTTTTGCTATGAAATTTAATGCAAGTCCAATCATCGCATACCAGAAGGCAAACATTCCTATTGATACCGCGCTCGAGGCTTCATCTTTCAACTTCTTTGCTTGCTCTAATAGTTCAGGATGTTTTTCTCCAAAAATTAAGAGCATCTCCCAGTATCTTAGTTCATATTTGCTCATTAACCATAGATCAAGTATGGTTATGAGTGCAAATACAGTTTCGATAAACCAGAGTATCATTCTATGTTTCCCTTTCTGATAAAGAAATGCGCTTGACAACCTTCGCCTTGCAATAGTATCGAGGATGAACCGGCTTGAAGCGTCAGATCATTATATCCGGTTCCTAAAAACTTCCATCGTCCTGGTTTTGGAGTATAGTCTTGTGATATGTGCGGCTGCCAACAAAGGATCGAATGAGTTCCAACCTCTCCTTTATTATTCTCAAAACATTTCGGACATAAAAACATTATACCATCTGCCAGTTTTATATCGTCTACATTTTTATATAAACTTGTAGACTCTGCTTTAATAAATTGAGGATTTAATTCTAAGAGTTTCATTTTCAGCTTGGAATAATTAAATGTGTTTTGCCTTTCTCATGTTTATTTCTTTCATCAATTATTCTTTGTGCATTTATTACCGATGCTTCATATTGTCGTTTTTGCACCAATAGAGTTCCGGCAATTGAACCGATGGAATACCAGCTTAGAATAATTAATCTTATATACACAAAAATATATTTTCTCGTGTATAAATAAAGCTGGACAGAATACCCCATCATAATCAAAACGCCGGTCAAATAAAAGCACAAAATCATTTCGTATATATTCATAATATCTCCTTTTTTAGATTTCAGATAATTGCGGCGCTTTCTCTAAGCCATCATAAGCCGCTACATCTGTTCTGTTTTGATTTTTCTTTTTTATTTCTTCAACCGTTTCTTGTTCTTCTATTTCTATGCCCAGTGAGTTGGCAACTCCATCCACAACCTTTTTGCAGTTGTCACCGGATATCCATCCCTTTGTTTCTGCGATAGCCAGTGCGTTTATCAAAGATACGAATCCCGCTCCTGTTGTTTCTATATCTTTCGCTCCTAAGTTAAATGTCGAAACTTCCACGTCGAAATATTGAGATGGAGCTAATATCCTGTTATTCTTTTCCTGCGCACACTGTAAAACATATTTCGCTGTAAATTTATGACGTCGTTTAGTATATCCTTGCATACGTTTAAGCATACGCAATGTTGGAACTGTCATCGCTTCTGCTGTAGCGCGATTGGACGTGTCGCCCTCTCCAAACCAAGTCTTTGGAAATCCGAAAGTTCCGGTTAGAAAATCTTTAACCATGTGAACCGCTGTCACGGAATCGGCAGCTTTTAAGTCGGGACTTTTTATTTCCCACACGCTATTTTCGTTATGAGCATTTACAGCGCCGTTCGCTGGCGGAGTAAATACCAACTGATTTAATTCATCCTGCGTCATTCCTTTCATTTCTAAGTCATAAAAATATTTTGTTCGTGCGTCGAAACCCTGAAGAGTAGAGAATAAGAATTGATCGAATGCGTCCAGCCAGTCAATATGATCTATCAGAATTGAATAGCCGCGCATCTGAGAAGGGATTCTGTTAAGCTGAAAAAATAACACATCTCCAATTAGTTTTCCATATTTTTCGGGATTAGAAATTAACGTCCCTTCATAGTTCCATCTAATGACGTTCATTATTTCAGGTTTTACGTTATTTGAAAATCCAACTTTTATTTTATCAATTACACGCTGGTTTTTCGGCAAGGGTATAACATCCTGAATATTCTGCGGAGCTATATATCCCAGCCGCACACTTCCGTTTACTTCGTTTACAAATGTAGGCAGCGCGAGTTCACCGTTTATAAATCCGTCCAACTGAATAGCAGAATCATCTTCTTCTAAATTATTTACTGGGTCTTCGAAGAAGTCGTCCCAAACCTGTTGACCTTCTTTGGCTTCGGTTATTTCTACATCGCCGGACTTTTTACGTTCCATTGTTTTGATTTTTACTGTCAAGTCATCTCCGGTGCAGAAGTCATTTAGTATTTCCAGAACTCTTTTTGCCAGAGGATTCCTCTGCCACAGATAAAATGATTTTTTTCTAACTTGATCGAAGCTATACTCCGGTAGGTCCGTATCGCTGCGGGCAGATAATCTTCTGTATTTTCCCTCGTCTCCGCTGTCTGTTCCTACCAATCCTATTTGCGCTGCTTGAATTTTATTCAGTGTAAATGTTCCCGGGTAGGAAGCCAGTTTTTTTAAATTCTGTTCAGGCATGATAAGCTCATACTTTCTTCAGGTAGGTAGTCCTGATTGAGACTTGTGAATAAATAAATTTATGATTCCCTTGAAATATGATTTTTACCTTGTCTTTTCCTGCTGTGATTTTTAATACTGGTTCTATCAAACAATGTCCATCCGCCTTACATGGTCCGTAATGATTATCGATGTGATGCTTTTCATTCAAATAAAACTTCAGAGGAGTTCCTTCTTTTGTTAGAAACTCTATTCCGCTTATTCTGAATTTCTTTGGTTTAAATGATAGGAAATAATTTTTTATCGCATTGAACATTTTTATAATCCATTCGACTCGTTTGTATATTCTTTCTGGAAGTTCGATAGCCCCTATTTCCAAGTCGTCTTCTGAAGTCATAATTATCTCCTATTAAAATGTTGTAGGCCTACGTCCTGTTGCCGGTTGATATCTGAATACTGGATTAGTTTCGTTTCCATTTTTTCCATTACCGTTTCCGTTGTCTTCTTTCTTCTTCGCTCCTGCAACCGCCGCCATGGTTGTTCGTCTTGATCTTACCCAATTCCAATATACGACAGAATCACCTTTGTTTGGAGAACGCCCGAGTCTATCTTTTATCGCCTGCTTTTCTTCGATATAAATTTTTCCGCTTCGTATAAACATTTTTGGAGTTATCAAATCGGCAAATAGTTCGTCGTCTTTCGGAAGTATTAAAGCTTCCTGAGATAAGTCCAGTCTTAATTGCCACCACATTTGAGCGCGAAGATTTCCGAATTGTTCTACCATATCGGGCACTTCGACAGGTGAACTTCCAGACATTAAATTAACAATATTTTTTTTATCTTCCTTCAGCGCGTTTACAGTACCAGCTCCTACTCCTACCCCGTCCACTCCTACATACTGAGCTGAGATATGTTTTTCATTCATCATTATATTTATTTTATGTCCAAGTTGATTTGCATCCGGGCAATTATCAGATTCGATGGTTAGTAATACATTTCCTATTCCATAAGCAACCGAAGCGTCGTCTCCCGTTTCACTGTTTGCAACGTCCACTCCTAATGCTTGCATGCCTTTTATTTGAGCAGGATCCGGTTCGTCATCTAATCCGCATAGTTCTTCATATTTTTCCGCTGCCTTAAAACACCACTCCAATCTTATTACCGCGTCTGTCGATTGTTCAGGCGATATACCTCTCACTCTCGACATATACATTGGATTAGTTTTGTGTATGTATCTTGTAAGCAATCTATCAAGTCCTTGCTCGGATGTTGCACCCGGAATAAACTGTGCATTTTTTAAAACTATATTCGGATGGTCTAAAGCAGATACCCTTATTGAGTTGACATTTTTCAATCTTGAAAAAGTATGTAGCGCATCAAGCTGATGGTCTGGATTTCCAAAAGCTAAAATTATATTATGCGGAGCTGTCGCTGTATTCTGAAATGCTTCGATTATAGGTATGGGTATTCCCGGGGTTTCTTCTAAAACAATTAATAAATGTTCTGCGTGGAATCCCTGGGCTCGTGTTGCTGATTCTTCGTCGGCTTTAACACCGGCAACAAATCCTACAATTATCCATTCGTCTTTTCCTTCATACATTCTGATTAATAATTTCGTCATTGTTCCTATGTTGAATTTATTATAAAGCTTACCGATTTCCTTCCAGATATGAAGTTGTAGTTGTTTTTCTTTCGGAGCAGTTGTTATGACTAAAGCATTTTCAAAACACTCGAAGAACCACAACACTAAACAAGCTCCAATATATGTCTTTCCAACTGCAGTCGCTGACTCTACCGCTGTCCATTTACCCTGAGAAATTGATTCACAAATAGACAACATCGGATTTACCGTTCCATCCCACTGATGGTTTTTATATTCGTCAATCAATCCCCAGTCGATTGTCTCTCGTCTTATACCAAGACGTTCAACAAAATAATCTAAAGGATTTTTTTGCCAACGCGAAATATTTTCAAGATACTTCATCAGAAGTAACGCCCTATTGACTTGCGACGGATTCATTTGGAAGTGCTATCTGAAATTTATTAAGCATCAATTCAAATTCTTTCGGATTACTGGCAACTATTTGTTCGAGTTCTTTCCTTGCTTCGATCGGTGACTTTGGCAGTTTGTTCAAATCTTCCGGCTCGGTGGCAATATGTAATCCCAATAATTCTCTGATTTGTTGCCGGACATCTCTGGCTACCTGAAGGAATCGCGGATCACCGGCTCTTACTTCTTTTGTTACCTCTGATTGTGCTTCTGTAGGCGTGTTCGTTGTGCCTCCATCAAGCGCTTGACTCTGGATGCTTTTTAATCGTTGTCTTTTCTTTTCGCTTTCCTTCAGACTTCGTTCCCATCCGTTTATTGCTTCTTGATAAATAAAATATAAATGACTCAATTCTTTTTGCTTATACATATCCAGAGAGTCAAATCTTGCTTCCCTCCATTCTGATTCAATCTTTTTTATTTCTTTACTGATAATTGTTTCCGACACATTCAATGCTACGGCAATTTGTGCACCGTTCTTTCCTCGCATAATCATATCGGTTATTCTTTGCTTATCAGCTCTTCTCTGGTTTTTTGACCGTCTCGGCATCTACACCTTCATCTCAACTATTTATATGTTCGCTTATTACAAAGTCTTCTGATGGTCTTTGCGGCGGTGGTGGTTGTATTACGTTTTTACTTTCCTTTTCCAGTTTTCTGTTCGCTTTTCTCTGTGCTTTCATTTTCTTTTTCAGGTTTGTTTTCTTGATCGGCATAGTTGTTCCTACGTAAGTTTTAGCGATAAAATGATGGTTTAACGAATAAAGTGGGATTTTTCTTTTCTTGGATTTTCTGAATATTATCCAAAGAAGAAATATTTCAAAGACAAATGATATCGGAATCAATAGGTCTTTCAATTCCATATTTGAGATCAGATTCTCCTCGTCTTAATCGATGCAAATATAATCATTTTGTTCGTCAATGCAAATAAAGCTGCAAGTTTTATGTCAAAAGCGATTCTGTATAGTTCAGATTGTTTACTAACTGGTAACCATATTGATCTTCAGCCACATCTTCTTCTACAATTTCTTAAACCTCAAGAATGTTGATAACTTGTGGATAACTCTGTAACTCGTTGAAATCATTGACGGTAGCCGGTTATAAGTCGAAATATGCAAATTCCTTAATGTTTTTGATGTTTTGCTTTTTTTTCTTCAACAAAAAGTTGAGTAACTCGTACTTATGTGTTTTCTAATAAATTTCTGTTTTTAAATGATTTTCAATTATATAAATTCATTGGGTTTTTTAATCTGTTTTGTTCCTTATGGAATCATACGTAAGCATATCATGATAGATATAGATATATCATGTACTCTTTTAATATAATTGAGAAGTTTTTTAAAAAATGCAAACCTTAATCTCTTCAATTTTTTTCTTATAATATTCGATTTTTTGAATATACCACTCGTCTCTCCTCTGAACTACCAGCTTTTTGGATATATATTCCAGCCTGTCAAGCTCCGCTTGCCCGTATTTCTGCCGAATAAAAGCTTTGTGTGCGTAAAACTGTCCTAAAGACTTTCGGTCTCCGTTACAGGTATCGCATTGGGCGTGGTTATTATGCTCCTCAAATTTTGTTCCGGCTTTTGATCTTCCAAAACAATGCCCGTCCTGTGAACGATCAAAAGGAAGGCGCCGCCCGCAAGTGCAGCAAATAAACCATTCCTTTGAGCCGGTAGTCTCTATGGCATCCCTTAGCCGGATATACATAGCAAATATCTTTACTAATATTTGTTCGTAATTTATTTTCTTTTTCGGTTTTTCGGTCATTCTGTCAAGAGTTATTATTTTTTAATTTAAAAAAGTGTTGAATCTGTTGTTCATAAAGATTATCATAAAATCAAAAACGGAGTAACTATGCAAGATGCACTCTTTGAAAAACCAACAAAAGATTTTGAGTCTGAGTTCAAACGCTGTAAGGTTATTTACTCTCCAAAAGGCCAAGCTGAAGAATATTCAAAATTTGCCTTGAATCCATATCGCGGATGCGGACACGCATGTATATACTGCTACGTTCCTTCGGTTGTTAAAGTTGATCGTAAAGAATTTGATTCCTCTGCCGTTGAAAGGAAAGATTTTCTATCTAAACTTTCTGCCGATTGCGAAATTCTATCGCAGTTTGAAATAAACGACCAAGTTTTGTTATGCTTCAGCACTGACCCTTACCATCCTTTCGATAATACACTAACCCGAAAAAGTTTACAATTGCTAAGAAACGCAAACGTTCCATTTTGCACTCTAACAAAAGGCGGCACTCGTTCCTTGAGAGACCTTGATTTGTTTCGGCCCGAGAAAGATTCCTTCGCATCGACCATGACCTCCGTCGATCCGGCTTTCTCAAAAAAGTGGGAACGTGGAGCGGCTCTTCCAGAAGACAGGATTGAAGCGCTTAAAAAATACCACGATGCAGGCATTTTTACTTGGATTTCTCTCGAGCCGGTTATTAGCGTCGAAGCAACTATGGACGTAATTAAAGCAACATATTCTTTCATTGATTTGTTTAAAGTTGGACGCATAAATTATTCAGAAATTACCCGCAATACAAACTGGGAAGAGTTTACACATATAGTCATTGACCTTCTCCAAAGTCTTAAAGCAAATCATTATGTTAAAAAAGACCTTCAAGGATTTCTTCCCACCGGTTATCAAAATAATATGAGGCCGGTTCAGCACAAATGAAAACAGATATAATGCTTTCGGTCTTTCGTTCTTTGAACAATTTCAGTAACCCCAGCTGAAGATAGATAATTCAAAAAATATTTCCATCCCGATTTGTAGTAAGCTGTCGGAATTTTATTTATCATTTTTTCGGTTATACCTTGAGATAGTAATAATTCTGTCGGCAAAACTCCTATTATACTTTGAATGAATGTTACAAAAATAGTCCCTTTATATTTTCTTTTTACTAAAACCTGCAATTCTTTAAATGGAATTCCATAAGAATCTAAATCTATGACGGAATATTTATTCAGGTCTAAAGTTTCTAGGTATCCTATGCAATCCCCTGGGATATAAAAATCTCCATAAGATTTCTTATCAATGTTCAGTCTCGGAATCTTTTTACCGGCTTTCAATTCAACTCCGCACCAAATCAAATCCTCTCCTGCGAAGCAATTTAATACTACAGGATTATCCGGCAAGTGGTTCGCCCGCAGCATTATTTTATCAATTAGAAAAGAATTGTTAGTTTTAATTCGATCCATATTCAACTTCCGCCGACTTATATTCTGCTTTCAATGCTTCGATGCCTTCTTTGATAAACATCGAGTCTTCTACCGGAACGCTTATTAATATATGCAGCATTTTTCTTGGCTTTATTTCTTGAATCGTTTCTTTAAGAAGCTCTTTTGACTGGGAAATCAAATCGCCTAATTCTTCTTCGGTGAAAAGATCGGTTTCAAATCCCTTGAAAACATCCTGTAAAACATCTTCATCCCACTGCAAATCTATTTCTGCTATTCTGTTCGCAGCAACAGATAATCTTTTCGCTCTAGGATCCTCTGCGTTTGGAATGTCGGTTCGTTTAATAATAATCGGACGTGTTCCGTCACTTTCCACTACTATCGGATTAGCCGGTAAAACGTCCACTACTTTTTCCAATCTTGCAGAGCCGTCGAATATTTCCCCATCCGCCGCGGAAGTCATGGCGCCGATAAATCCGTCCTGCTGAATTGATTTTTCCAGCATCGCCAAACCACGCTCTGTATGTTTATTTGAATTTCTTTTTTGTGGAACGAACTGCGAAAGACTACTTTCAGTTTCCAAGAAAGCTCCTGTTTTTGTTTTGAGAAATTTATACATTCGTTTTCCGAATGTCAAGTTTCTAACCGACAAAGGTTTGTCGGTGTATCTAACTAAAACGACAAAGGTTTGTCGGTTTTATTGAAAAAGCCAGAAGCAGTGATTCTTAGGTGGTGTAACTCCTCAAAAAAGCACGCTACAGCTATCAAAAAACGCTCAAATTTGCGTTTACAGCCATTATCTTGTCAAATCCCTATGGTTTTACTTTACAACCCTTATTGTTTATCCTGCGAAAAACGCGATTCCTGAAAATCTTGCTTATTTTCAGCGTTAAATTAGCACTACAAATGCTCAAACTATGATAAAATAAGATATTTATTGTTGCTCATATCGCATTTTAAACAGTTATTTTCAAAATTAATTTTAATCTTTTTTACGATTTTACTTGACTTTTAGAATGTATAATCTCATATTTAATAAGAGAAAATGACAATGAGCAACCACGTATCAATAAAATCAAATTTAATCAGGACGGCAGAAATGCGGTTATCTAACCTTAGCGTGGTTGCTCAGACAGTAACCGTCTCTTTCTGCCGTTACTTTTTAAAATTAAAAAGAATAGGAGACATTAAAATGAGATGCTTTATATTTTTAATTGTTGTTTTTTTTATTGTCGGATGCGATTACAGCAATCCAACAGAAGTAACAATAGTAACGCCTGAACAAAATCCAATTACGATAACCGCCGTTGGTTATGAACTAATCGATGGCTATGACGCAGAGTTTTTAATTCTTTGGGAATTAAAAAATATTAGCACTGTAACTATCGATAGCGTTCGCGTAGAATTTTGGTATTGGGCAAATACTTATTCTTACGTCACGTCGACAAAATACATTGGAACTATGCAACCAGAACAATCAACCATAATTCCAGCTTGGTCAAAATATAATGCAACTCCTAAGTGGAAAGAAGAAAATGAATAATATCGAAGAATCAGTTGAAGATAAAGTCCGCTGCGAATACTGTGGTGACTTTTTTCCTGAAAACGAACTAACCAAGAATCTTGACGGCGGTCTTATGTGCGATAATTGCTGGAACATCGCCAGAGATGAAAATCCTGAAATGGTTATTCCTGTTTTTACAGTAAAAGATTTTGACAACAGGGCGATCTATTTTAATCCAAATGCACCGAGAAAGAATTTCTATCCATTAAATTACGAAGAAATGTATAAAGTCTTGGCATAATAAAAGGAGAATGTGTTGTGGAAGAAAAATTAAAAGAACTTCAAACCGCAATTGAAAAAGCTCTTTCCGAAGAAGACGCTTATCTTGCTTCAGTTAAACAGCAAATGGCGGATTCTTTAAACAGGATTCAGTCAATAAAAAATCTTGAACGGAAGATTAAAACTTTTCAAAACTCACTTACTTCATAATTTATTTAAAGGATTAATGCAATGAGTAAAAATAATTTGCAATTTCGACAAGGCGATGTATTTATCGAAAAAATAGAAGCATTGCCCTCTGGCTTAAAAAAACACAAAAAGGATAATGGCAGGATCATCCTTGCTTACGGTGAAGTTACCGGACATGCTCACGCTATCGTTGACGACGTGACGGCATCTTTTATCGATTCTGACGGCAATCTCTATTTAGAATCCAAAGAGGATATTTTAGTTAAGCACGAAGAACACGCAGAAATAAAATTACCCGCTGGTGTTTATCGGATTACGCATCAGCGAGAATATTCTCCCGAAGAAATTCATAGAGTTTTAGATTAAACAATAATCGGACAATGTAATGAAAATTGAAAAATTAACTCAAAGTCAAATCGACAGGTTTCCCGAGTTCCGTGACAAGTGGATTAAAATAGGATTATGCACCGAACCTGCCGATAGAAAAAATGCAGAAACATCCATAAATGATATTTATAGATTGGCTGGATTAAAACCACCGTCTAAAATAATTTGGTGTGGCTCTCCGATTTCAAATGGAATAGTAAGGGCGATTGTATTAAATAAAAAAGTCAGGGATTCCGTCGGGGATTCCGTCGGGGATTCCGTCAGGGCTTCCGTCTGGGCTTCCGTCAGGGATTCCGTCAGGGATTCCGTCTGGGATTCCGTCAGGGATTCCGTCGGGGCTTCCGTCAGGGATTCCGTCGGGGCTTCCGTCGGGGATTCCGTCGGGGCTTTCGTCAGGGATTCCGTCTGGGCTTCCGTCTGGGCTTCCGTCAGGGATTCCGTCAGGGCTTCCGTCAGGGATTCCGTCTGGGCTTCCGTCGGGGATTCCGTCGGGGATTCCGTCGGGGATTCCGTCGGGGATTCCGTCAGGGATTCCGTCAGGGATTCCGTCTGGGCTTCCGTCAGGGATTCCGTCAGGGCTTCCGTCAGGGATTCCGTCAGGGCTTCCGTCGGGGATTCCGTCGGGGATTCCGTCAGGGATTCCGTCATGTATTCCGTCAGGGCTTCCGTCAGGGATTCCGTCAGGGCTTCCGTCGGGGATTCCGTCATGGATTCCGTCTGGGCTTCCGTCGGGGATTCCGTCATGGATTCCGTCGGGGATTCCGTCAGGGCTTCCGTCGGGGATTCCGTCATGGATTCCGTCTACGGTCAACACGATGCAAATTGGTTAGCCTTTTATAATTATTTTCGTGTTGCCTGTGATTTAAAATCAGAAACGGAAAAACTATTAGGATTAATTAATTTAGCCAAGTCAGCAGGCTGGGCTATCCCCCATCAAAATATCTGCTGGGTATCTGAAAGACACTCCATTTTAAACAGAGATGAAAGAGGAAGATTACATTCAGTCACTTCTCCCGCGGTTCTGTATCCAGATGGATGGGCAATCTATGCTATTCATGGTGTCAGAGTGCCTGAATATATCGTTACACGTCCGAATGAAATAACAACAGCAAAGATCGAGAAGGAAGAAAATACTGAAGTTCGCAGAGTTATGATCGAAAGATACGGTCAGGAAAAATACTTGAAGGATTCAAATGCAAAAGAAATTCACAAAGATGAATTCGGCACATTATTTTTAAAAGAAATACCTGACGATGAACCGCTCGTTATGGTGAAGGTTATAAACAGCACACCAGAAATCATAAACGGTAAGATGGTTTTTAAAGATTATTTTCTTCGCGTGCCGCCTGATATTAAAACGGCAAAAGAAGCTGTTGCATGGACGTTTGCAAAATCTAAAGAAGAATATATCCCACTGATTCAATCGTAAGTTTTAAGGATAATATATATGGGTTATATAGGATTAACTATAATCGTAATTGCTATAATTTGGTCCTTCTTTGACGAAAAGAAAATAGATCAATGAAAAAGTCAAAGAAAATAAGGCACTGTAAAAGATGCGGCAAGATTCTCAATAAATTTGTTTTCGGAAAGATATGTAATTCCTGCTATTACGCTAAACAATTAGCAAGATCGGTCAAACACAACAAAACTTTACCGACAAAAAAAATAAGTCCGCCCTCATCAATTATGAATCCAAGAACAATAAACGCATTTTATAGATATTAAAACAAAGAGACAATGAAATGATAAGCATCAAATCCGTAAGACGTGCAAGCGTTCCTTTAGTTGCAATCGAAACATCTGATATGCAGCAAACTATTTTAAACATCACAAATGAACTCAATGATAAAGCTCAAGAAATCCCTATGGTTCGGTGGGATGTGTGTCGTGGACTACAAGGATTAAACGAATTAGTAAAAGAGTTTGCAGCTTCTCTCGGAGATGATTTAGAAGCAACTCAACGCCCGGATTCTTGTCTTAAAATATTGGCAGGAATTAAAATTCCAAAAAGAACAATAATATTTTTTGAAAACGCTCATCTCTATTGGAAGATGGAAGAAGTCCTGCAGGGTACTTGGAATCTAAGGGATATATTAAAAGGAATCGGGGCTATGCTTATTATGATGTCTCCTATTATTCAGCTTCCGCCCGAATTAAAAAACGATGTTGTTACATTAACCGATACCCTCCCAAACGATGAAGAGGTGTCCATAATAGTTGACTCAATTTTAAGGGATGCTAAAATAAAAAATTGTGAAGATAAGGGGAAAATTCATGATACTCTTCTTGGACTAACCGCTTTCTCCGCTGAAAATGTTTTAGCAATGTCTATAAAACGCGAGGACGGCGAAGCAACCATTGACCGTGAAGGTTTATGGGATAGAAAAAGAAAAATGATTGAGCAAACCCCTGGTCTTTCAGTTTGGCGCGGTGGCGAAACATTTAAAGACATAGGCGGTTACGATAACGCAAAATCATTTATGGCTGATATTTGTAAAGGTAACTCCGCCCCGAGAAGTATTGTATTCATAGATGAAATCGAAAAATCAATGGCAGGCAGTCAATCCGATTCAAGCGGAGTATCACAAGATTATTTACGTTGCCTTTTGACTTGGATGCAAGACAATAAAGCGTCCGGCGTTATATTCATCGGAGTCGCCGGGTCCGGAAAGTCAGTCGTTGCTAAAGCCACCGGCAATGAATCTAATATTCCCACGATCGCTTTAGACTTAGGCGGAATGAAAGGAAGTTTAGTCGGAGAATCGGAACAAAGATTACGGACGGCTCTTCAGGTCGTCTATGCTGTCTCACAAGGCAAATGTTTATTCGTTGCCACGTGTAATTCCATCGGTTCGTTGCCTCCTGAATTACGAAGAAGATTTTCACTCGGAACATTCTTTTTTGATCTCCCAGATAACAAATCAAAGACGGTTATTTGGAATATCCATTTGAAAAAATATCAAATATCCGATAAGCAGAAAAAGACTTTTCCAAATGACACTGGATGGACAGGCGCGGAAATTGAAAACTGTTGCAACATCGCTTTTAGATTAAACCGAACACTTGAAGAAGCGGCGAAGTTTATTGTTCCAGTTTCGGTTAGTGGTAAAGATAGACTTTTGCAGATGTGCAAAGATGCTTCCGGTAAATATATCGACGCTTCGAAGTCGGCTATTTATAAATATGAAGATCAAAGGCAGTCAACGGAAAATAAAAGACAGTTGAATGATGAATAATATGGATAAGTCAGTAATTAAAGAATATCCTTTTAAGTCTCCAAATGGAGTTTATTTGGTAAAGAAATATGACGATGGTTCTTTTTCTTGCAACTGTCCAGAGTGGACTTTTAAGCGAAATGAAAGTCGTAATTGCAGGCATACGAAATATATTCAGAATGTTATTGCCGGTCAAAACAATCCTCCGCAGGGCGGTTCTGGAGTTCCTTTTGTTGAGACCTCTAAAATTACCATTGCAAGAGAATCAAGAAATGATACTCAGCGAAAATCAGCAAATCAATCGGTAGTTCGCCCTGCTGAAAGATATTTTTCTTTAGAAGAAGATTAATGAACGATTTTCCGAAAGAAATTAATATAGGCGGAATTATTTGGCACGTTACGGAGGCAAATATAAGGCAAGATCGACAAAATGTATTTACCGAATCAGGCGAGATTATTTCTATGTATGGAGGTCGGCAAGAACTGAATCTCCGTTTAATTTCTTGGGGAGAAAAAGCAACTATTGAAACGAAAACTATAGAAAATGCGGTAAAAGAAAACGACGTTATAAGACGTAGGTTCTATTTTGACGAAGATGAAAAATAATTATTAATAAAGGAAAACTATTATGAGTCATATTACAAAAATTGCAATCGAAATAAATAATATCCCGGCTTTGAAGGCTGCTTGCAAGGAATTAGGATTCACCTTTATGGAAAATCAGAAATCCTATAAATGGTATGGACGCGCCAATAAATGCGAACACGCAATAAAAGTCGAAGGGGCAACTTATGAAATCGGAGTTGTCAAACTCCCTAATGGAAAACACAGCCTTGAATATGACACCTTCAGTTCTTACGGCGCGAAGTTAGCAACTGCTGTTCCACAGCTCACTCAAATGTATGGAGTTCATTACACTACCATGCTCGCCCGTCAGAAGGGTCAGACGGTTTCCAGAAGTCGTTTACAAAACGGAACAATACAACTCCACATTCGAGGAGCTATGTAAAATGAAAGAACCTCAAATTGTTATTAATGGAATTTTATTAACCGAATCTCAGTCCATGACAATTCGAGTAGCTGTTGAAAGTTTCGCAACGGATTTAGTAAACGGATTAGGCGAAGATGAAATAGGGAAAAATATATGTCAAAACTATAAGGATCGCATTTCTGAAATCAGAACTTTTATGTATAAAAAATAAAGGATAACAAATGCAAAAAGAAATTGTTGTAGAAGTTGACCCTAACGGGCAGATAAAAATCGAAGGTAAGGGTTTCATAGGCACTCAATGTCAGAAAGCTACCCGCTATCTTGAAGAGAAGCTTGGATTACGGACTTCTCTTTCTAAAAAAAGCGAGTTTTATGAAGTCGAACAAAAGCAGAAAGCTGGACGATGAATTTATTTATTTCGCCGAATGGAATTATAACCTGTCTTTACTCCGAGCAAATCCCACTGGCTAAAATTGGCAGGTTAAAAATAAAGAGATTCACTAAAGTGGAATTTAATTCCGTCACCGGTAAATGGGAAGTTCTTGAAAAGGGCAGGTCTATATTCTCTAATGTTTCACGTGAAACATGCCTTACTTGGGAGCGTAATTATTTCAACAAAACAATGAGGAAGCAATGGCAATAACTTTAGATATAGCCGAACAAAACCGAATTGATGCATTGAAAATATTATACCATCAATATCAGCCGGGTGACGTAGTTCGTTATGTCCCAGACCATGCAAGTAAAAATCCAAATCATAAGGATTGCGAAACAGGAATTGTTACGGCAAATGTTTCAGAACGAAGCAGTTTTCTTTATGTCAGATATTTCCGTAATACGTATCTCCAAGCAGAGTCTCAATTAACTAACAAGATCAATCTCCGTTATTGGGGAGAGGCATTAAAAATATAAACGGTTGCTGAACTGATGGAAAAATTTGAGATTAGAACCAATGCGAAGTTTATCTCTTAAACACTCACTGTATGAATCATGGTCGAAGGGCGGAGTAATTGCCGTCCTGCATTGCCAAATTTGGAAATCAATTCCTGTGTGCAGGTTTCGGTGCAAACCTGTCATTCCTGCCAGAAATGGGATTTACGAAGATTGATAGTTAGGCATGGGACTTGCACACGAAAGCAGCTTATGAAAGGGAAAATTTATGTATGTATTTATAAATACTAAGGCAGGAATTTGGGAGGTGGGATTTTATATTTATAATCCCAAGTGCAAATTTGTAGCTCAAGAAGAGTATGCGACTAAAAAAGAAGCGAGGGCGGCTGTTCATTATCTGAATGGCGGAAATTAATGCAAGACTTAAAATCTACGCGGGCATAGAAGTGGTTTTCTCTTTACATTTGAGGAATTCTAACGGAGGATGCGATGAGAGAGATAAAGTTTAGATGCTGGGACAAATTAAATAAAGAAATGTCTATAGTTGATTGTTTCGATGATGAAAAAATTGGAGTAATGCTAAAGAGAGGTTATGCAACCATCCCAAGAAAAAATTGTGTGCTTATGCAATACACTGGAGAAAATGATCGCAATGGAAAAGAGATTTACGAAGGGGATATTATTAAAATACCCGAAAACTGGAATGAATACGGAATGAACGCTGGTGAGATTTACGAAATATTTTATAACGAATGTGGTTTTAGGTTAAAACCAAAATATAGGAAAAACGCAAAGGGCATGTGGCTTGAGGATACCGAAAAGCTTGAAGTTATCGGCAACATCTATGAAAACCCAGAACTAATAAATTTAAAATAACTAATTCCCGTCTCTTGCTATGAGAACCTTACCTCAATGTCTCGTTAGCATAGCACTGGAAAATCCAGAGAGACGGGAAAGATTTTAAAAGTGGAGATGATAAAATGGAATTAACGATTTCAAAAGAGAATAAGGAAAATGCGGAAGCAATATCTACTTTCTCTAATCCATTCTCTCCTAATTTAGTCAGAAAAATTGAAATTGAGATTTATCCAACGGCTTCGTCGTGGAGAAAAGGCAAAAAGATTGAAGCAACAGTGAGATTTTGCAAGAATGATACCGATGGTTCGCACAAAGTATATGGCGATACTCTTGATGAAATAATTATGCAGATGACGGCAGTTTTACAGGAACTTAAGTAATGAAAGATTTTACGAGGACAAAATGAAACAATTAACCTTTGATGAATGGGCGCGAAGAAACCACGTTGACAAGAACGAGGATTGCGAGGAATGCGATGGAATTCCAAACTCAAATGTGAAAGGAAGTTGTTATCAAACTCAGGACGATATGCCGGTAGAATGTTCACGATTGACTAAACTTCTCGAAGAGTATCACAGAATTAAGAATAAAGAAAAGAAATTGCTTGCCAGAACCATATAAATATTTATTCGAGAGAATAGGCAGAATACCTTACAATGAATTTTCAGAAATTTGCACCGGTGACATGAAAGACATGGACCCTGCTTATAGGGAATGGATAAAACCACAATGGAAAAAAGCGAGAGAAGCATGGGAAAAGAAAATAAAAAATATGAAGATTTCTTAAAAGCTAAAGTTGTCATTGCTGAAAGCTATGGAATTGATACGTCTGATATAAAATATTCAGATATTCTTTTCCCTCACCAACGCGATATTGTGGAGTTCTGTTTACAAGGCGGTCGTAGAGCCATCTTTGCGGACTTTTCTTTGGGTAAGACTGTAATGCAACTCGAAATTGCAGATCAATTAATTTTAAAGACAGGCAGACCTTTTCTAATTGTTTGCCCTCTCGGAGTATCTGGCGAGTTTAAAAGAGACAATGCAAATCTTGAACATAATAAATATCCTATTACATACATAACGGATACCGATGATTTCAAAAACGCCAATATTCAAATTTATTTAACGAATTACGAAAGAGTCCGCAAAGGAGATATTAATCCTGAAGAATTTTGTGGAGTTTCTTTTGATGAAGCCTCTATTCTCAGAAATCTTCAAACAGAAACAACTACCTACGTTCTTAATTATTTTAAGAAAATTCCATACAGATTTGTTGCAACCGCTACTCCTACTCCAAACGATTATATCGAAATTCTAAACTACGCGGATTTTCTCGGAGTCATTTCCAGAGGTCACGCATTAACCAGATTTTTTCAAAGAGATCCTCTCCACGCCGGCAATTTAAAACTATACAAACACAAAGAAGAAGAATTCTGGCAGTGGGTTTCTACTTGGGCAGCGTTTTTAAATAAACCCTCAGATTTGGGATATGACGACACTGGCTATATTCTTCCAAAGCTTAACGTAATTGAGCATCGAATAAGTTATAAAGCATCCGAACAACCTGTAGATAAATTCGGAGTTCCTATTCTTTTCAAAGACTTGTCAAAATCTCTTCTCGCAGTGTGTCGAGAAAAAAGAGATTCTCTTCCGGCCCGAATTAACAAGGCAGAAGAAATAGCCAGAGACATTAAAGGAAATGTTATTATCTGGCATCACTTGGAAGATGAACGCAGATTGCTTGAAAGATATTTTAAAGATGAAGGCGGAATTTCGGTATTCGGCAGTCAAAAGAATTCAGATAAAGAAAACTATCTAATCGAATTTTCAGAAGGAAAATATAAATATCTATTTAGCAAGCCCCGAATAGCCGGTCAAGGTTGCAACTTCCAATATCACTGTCACGATATGATTTTCGCGGGCATAGATTATAAATTCAACGATTTCATTCAGTCTATACATCGCTGTTATCGTTTCCGGCAAAAGAAAACCGTCAACGTGCATATTATTTATACCGAGAACGAAGATGCTGTGATTAAAGTTCTTAAAAGAAAATGGCAGCAGCACATTGACTTGCGGAAAAAGATGTCTGAACTTATAAAAAATTACGGATTAAATTCTAACTTAATGAGGGCGCAAATGCAAAGGAAAATGTTTGAAGGCGGAAAGATGTTTACAGATGAGAATGTAACTCTTTACAACAATGATTGCGTTGTTGCGATGGACGATATTCCTGAAAATTCTATTGGTATGGTTTTGACCTCTATTCCGTTTGGAGATCATTATGAATATACAGATTGTTTTAACGACTTTGGACATAATCACGGAGATGAAAACTTTTTCAAGCAAATGGACTTCCTAACTCCAAAACTTTTAAAAGCTCTTGAACCCGGACGCATTGCAGCAATTCATGTCAAAGATCGAGTTAGATATTCTTATCAAAACGGAACAAAGTTTACAACACTTGACGACTTCTCCGGACAGACGGTTGCACATTTTATCAAACATGGCTTTTTCTTGATGGGAAAAATTACCGTTACTACAGATGTAGTTGCTGAAAATAATCAAACCTATAGACTCGGATGGACAGAGCAATGCAAGGACGCTACGAAGATGGGCGTCGGACTACCTGAATACGTTTTGATTTTCAGAAAAGCTCCTACCGAAAGATTAAACGCCTATGCAGACAATCCTATTGTGAAGGATAAAAAAGAATATACAAAAGCCAAATGGCAACTTGACGCTCACGCTTATTATCGCATTAATGGAGATAGAATTCTTTCTACATCAGAACTTTCACATTACTCATTACAGCACATTTGTGCGGCGTGGAAATACAAAAACGAAACAGAAATTTATAGCTTTCTCGAACATCTTAGAATCTGCGAGGAACTTGATGAACAAGAAATGCTGTCCTCTACTTTTATGACTTTGCCGGTACATTCGAATAATCCCGAAGTTTGGACGGATGTTAATCGAATGAATACCCTGAACACAAGACAGGCAAACGCCAAGAAAGAGAAACACATATGCCCTCTGCAGTTTGATATTATCGAGCGCCTCATTATTCGATATTCTCAAAAAGGCGAAATCGTTTTGGATCCGTTTGGAGGTTTGATGAGCGTGCCTTATAAAGCCCTTGAACTCGGAAGAAAATCTATCGGCATAGAATTAAACTCTGAATATTTTCAAGATGGGTTGTTTTATGTCAAGGCTATGCTTCATAAATTATCTGTTCCTACATTATTTGATTTTGAAAAAGAAATCGTAACCGAAAGTAAATAGGAGTTTTTATGAAACCATCTAAAGAAGAAATAAATAATGAAATCAAGGCTTTAATAGAATTAAAGCCGAAGGTGAGAAAATTTACAACTTTCGGCGATGACAACCATTTAGCTCTCGATGCTTCGGTTAATGTTTTGGAAAACGAACTTAACGAAGATGCAATTTATGAGATATACGGAAATATCGAGAACCCGGAAAAGAGTCAATACATAGTTGAAAATGCAATCTCAACTATGCAGTGGATGAATGGAGAAGGCATAGAGTCTCCATCGAAAAGTTTTTCCACTTGTATTCAATAGGATAATCAATGAAAAAATTAAACAGCAATATTCTCGAAAATGCAACGCTATTTACTTTGACGCTTTCGGCGTGGGGCAATCGGGCAAAGGGCAGCTTAGATGAAGCGAGTTTTCACGGCAATGAGAATTTGTTCGGCGACGGTGAAGAAGAAATAACAAATGAACCGGATAAAAAACGATTATCATTATCAAAGCGATTAATTAAGTCAGACGAATACAAAGCACTCCGCAGAGCGCAGACCGATATTAAAAAATGGTGCATCGATCGATGTATGCCTTCATTTCTGAAAGATGGTATCTTTATCGTGTCTCTAAATCAAGTTAGAGAATTTGAAACTAAACTCGCGGAAACTAAAGCAAATATCAGAGACGTTCTTGTTCCTGCTTTTATCGCGGCTTATCCAAATCAAGTTGAAGAAGCAAGAACGGCACTTGGTTCGTTGTTTGTTGAAGCCGACTATCCCTCGCAGGTTCAGTTATCACATAGCTTCGATTTAAAATGGAGCTGGATAACATTCAGCATCCCTGACACCTTGCCGGAAGGAATTAGAGAACAAGAAGTTGCCAAACTTAAAAAGCAAGTTCAAGATGCATCTATAGAAATCGTTGCATCTCTTCGTGCCAGTTACGGCGATCTAGTCACTCACATGGTTGATAGACTAAGACCGGACGCATCAGGTAAAAAGAAAGTAATTAGAGAAGATTTCATAGAAAGCTTTCATGATTTCTTTGATAATTTTGACGCTAAAAATCTAATGGACGATGGCGATCTTGCGGAATCTGTGGGCAAGGCAAGGGCATTACTTAACAACATATCGGCGGAAGGTCTTAGAGCATCAGCAAACATTAGGGAAAACATACTTACTTCTTTTGAGGCTGTAAAAATCGAAGCCGATAAACTTATTGAAGAAATGCCGTCCAGAATGTTTGACTTTGATGAAGAGAATAATTAACTTTGTTTTAATCTTATTTATTCGTATTATATTAAAACGTAAAATAATCTCGAAAGGATTCAAATGGCAAGACCCAAAGGCGTGAAATGCGTTCCTGTTACAATCACAGTTCCGATTCCTATTTTCAAATTAATTCACGATGACGCCAACGATCCGCAGCAAGGTTATCCGACCGGCAATGTCAGCAAAATTGTAACTACAATTTTGGCAAATCACTACAAGAAAGCACTCACCAAACTGGCAAAGAAATATGCACGTTAAAATATTTATATGTCTTTCTGTTATCGTTTGGATTGCTATCACTAAAAAGATATACAATCAAATGAGCGGTGGAAATATATTTGAATTATTTTGGTTTCTTGCTTCTCTTTCAATTTCTATTCTCGGACTTTATATTATTTTTGGAGAATCCGAATGAGTCTTACACCTCAAGAAATTGTCGGTAGTGACTCATTTTCAAACCTAAAAAAGGAGTTAATTATGAATAAAAACTTAAATATCCAATCGATAACAATAGTTTACAAGTCTGATAAAAATGGTTGTATGTGGGCATGGGAAGAATCAGCTAAAAGGAATGTATGGGGATTCTGTCAATCAGCAAAACAGATGAAAGAAAAAGCAAAGAGAATGTTCAAGGGGAAAAAATTAAGATATATTTTGCTTTAATTCTTTCTTTGCTTCTTTTAACCATTTAATAAGTAGGTCTACTTGATCTGGATGAATAGCCAATCATAAAGACACAAATAAAGCCAATGATTTTATCAGTAATCTTGAATGGACAACACCTAAAGAAAATACTCGACATGCATGGATAAATGGATGTTGCAAATATGAAAAATCAGTTAAACATATTGAATCAATCCGTAAATACAGGAGAAACACAAGAAAAATTTCAGATGAAAAGGTCAGGCAAATAAAAGTTGCCCGAAAAGAACTTAACTTCGGAAGAAGAAAATTGGCAAAATTATTTAATATAAACGAAGAGATTATCGGGGACATTATAAGAAATAGTTCTTATAAAGAGGTCAAAATATAATGAGTTTAACAAAAGCTGAATTGGAAGATAGGCATAATTATATTGGAAGTTCGGACGCCGCTGCTGCGTTAGGACTATCAAGACATTGTTCGGTTTTAAAGTTATGGGCTATGAAATGCCAACAACTCCCTCTTGACGAAGTCGATTCCGAAGCGGCGTCTCTCGGAACCGAACTGGAGGACTACGTTGCCCGTCGGTTCACTCGAAAGTCTGGACTTGAAGTAGAAACAGTGCCGATGTTGACGCATCCAAATTATGATTTCATTCGTGCAAGACCGGATAGAAAAATAGTTGGAGATAACTGGGGTTTAGAATGTAAAACTGCCGGTATAAGAAGATCTAAAGAATTTGAAGGAGATGAAATCCCGCAAGAGTATATGATTCAAGTCCACCATCAAATGTTAGTCTCCGGTTATGATGGAATTTATATTGCTTACCTGATAGGCAATGAAAGATTTGACTGGCTACCTATTCATCGTGATGAAAATATTATTCAGCAAATCCTTCAAGGCGAGTTAAACTTCTGGCAAAACTTTGTCATTCCAAGAATTATGCCGATGACAATCGGTGCTAATGATGCTGAAACATTACTCGCATTATTTCCTAATTCGGAACCGTTGCAATCTGTTGAGTTGGATGATGAGGCAAACAGAACAATCGAATTTCGCAATGCATTGATAATGGATAAATACAATCTTGAAAAGCAAATAGCAACTTTTGATAATCAAATTAAAGCCCTGCTTGGTAATGCAGAGAAAGGAGAATCTCAGGCTTTTAAAGTTATTTGGAAATCACAGTCAAGACGTTCTCTTGATATAGATTCTTTGAAGCAACAAAATCCAAGAATCTATAATCAATTTTTACATATTACAAATTCACGAGTACTTAAAGTCACATCAAAAGTCATAGAACAAGGAGTGGAGCCAAATGAATCATAGTGAAGCTTTACAAACTAACCAACCAAAATCTATCCAGCAACTTATCGAAGCATCGGCAGCGGAACTCGGCAAAGCATTGCCAGAACACATGAGGCCTGAAAGACTCGTCAGGATCGCATTGACCTGTATCCGTCAAAATCCTACACTTGCAGAATGCACGTCTGCTTCTTTTCTTGGAGCATTATTCACAGCTGCACAACTCGGACTTGAACCAGTCGCAGGGCGGGCTTACTTGCTTCCGTTTAACAACAAGCGGAAAGTTGGAAGTGAATGGAAAACATTCAAAGAGGTTCAGTTCGTGATTGGATATAAGGGCGTTGCAGAATTATTTTTCCGGCACTCAAAAGCTATCGCATTGCGATGGGGTATCGTTAAAGACGGAGATGATTTTGATTATGAAAAAGGCACGAAGGAATTCTTACGACACAAAGAAGGAAAAAAACGCGGAGCTACCGTTGGTTTTTGGGTGATGGCTCAAATACAAGGCGGCGGCACACCTTTTGAATATATGTCTGTTGAAGATTGCATGGAACACGGTCGAAGACATTCAAAAACATTTAATAAGACGGAAAACAAATTTTCTCCGTCGTCTCCCTGGGCTACTGAACCAGATTCAATGTGTTTGAAAACCATATTGCTTCAGTTGTCTAAATTGCTTCCATTGTCTGTCGAAGTTCAGCGTGCTTTAGAAGCAGACGAATCAGCGCGGGAGTTCAAGAAGGAAATCGAATCAGCGCTTGACATCCCAAGTCAAACAAATTGGACAGATCACGAAATCGTGGATATCGAGCCGGAACAAATAGCCTCACAATCTACCGTCGGCGCGGAGAAAGTTCAGCCAGCGAAGGCTGAGGAGGCAAAGACAGAGATTAAAACGGTTTCTCAACCTGTCGGAAATCCTTCCGAGCTTACCACTATCGAAGCATTTGAACTTGAACTTGAAGAAGCAAAGAAAATCGGCACCAAGGATGCAATTGAACAGTGGTATGCAAGGAGATTGCCGGACATAAAAGCAAAGCTTAATCAAAATGAGCGCAATTCAATTCAGAAAAGTTACGTTCTGGCAAAGAAGGACTTGGAATAAATAATTCACAGTGCCGGATATTTCTTAAATAACATTCGGCACATTCATTCTTAAATTAATTAGAGGTTGACATGGAGGAAGCATTATCGGAAACTAAAATAGTTGTAAAACAGCAGGAAGTATCTTTTGATATTACAGAGCTTGTTAAGTCGTCTATTCAAGCCGAGAAGTTTGCAGCCAATCTCGAAATCATGAACGAGAAGGATTTGATTCTCGCAGTTGAAGGAATGGCTGAAATAAAAGGCAAAATCAAAGACGGCGAAGATACAAGAAAAAAAGTCATTGATTCGCCGAATAAATATGTAAAAACCGTCAATGGATATTTTAAACAGCCGATTGAAACTCTCGAAGCAGCGATAAAAAAAATCAATACCAAAATTCAATTCTTTCGAGATGCTGAACGACAATTGATAGAAGAACGGCAGGCAGCGGAACGTGACGCTTTCAATAAACGTCAAGAAGAAGAGAAATTGAATGCCGCCCGTGAACAAAGAACCGAAAGAATGGTTGCCCCTCCAAAAATAATCGAAGACAGGGTTTCTACTTTTAGAACTCCAACAGCAAAGGCAACGTTCATAGAGTTTTGGGATTATGAAATAGCTGATCTCGCGGAACTTTACAAAGCGCGACCGGATTTGGTGAAGCTTGAACCAAAGCGCAAAGAAATTCTTGCCGCTTTAAAAATTACACAAAACATTCCCGGATTGGTTGCGGTAAAATCATCCACTACACGTCAATGAATCCTACTGATAAACCTATACCGTGCAAAAGATGTCAGGAAAATATATTGTTTATTCCGTTGCCGTCCGGTAAGTTTATGCCGGTAAATGCTCATATGTTTGTTGCCAAAGAAGATTCTGTTGATGTTATAATTTATCGGACGGATGGAGTTAAGCAAAAAGGTGTTAAGCGCGGAGATGTTGGATTCATTTCACATTTTGATACTTGTGAGGGAATAAAATGACAAAACTAATTCAGCTTTCAAAAGATTATTCCATTCCTGTGATCGATTATGCCATTGCTGGTAATGCATTTCTTGGAATTAAAGAAGCTGGTAAAACAGTAACTACAAAAAAGTGTGCCGAAGGTTTAATGAACGCAGGAATACCTATTGTTGTTTTCGATCCTTCCGGCGTGTGGAAATACTTACGTATAGGTAAAAACGGTAAGCCCGGTTATCCGGTAGTTGTTATCGGAAACGACGAAGATTCCGATCTTGAGTTATCACAAGACACTATTGGAGATGTAGTTCTCGCCTCTTTGCAAGATTTGTGGAGTAATAAATGAACATCTCTCCTGAGTCTGTTATATTTTCTGAACGGTTAAAAAGTTATCTCAAATTACAAAGAGAAAAAGGTTTTATAACTCCTGAAAATCCTATTCTTGCCAGAGAGATTGTTGCAATTGCCGGAAGGAAAAAAGATAAAGACGGCAATCCAGTTCCGAATCCTATTGAGGTCACAAAAGAAGAAGTTTACAAGGTTGTGCATTTCTTACGAGAGTCCGATGTTCCTATTGCCTCTTATCAAAGGGGTTATTGCTATGCTCTCGTTCCCGAAGATTTTGACGCTGGAATTGCTGAACAAAAAAGAAAACTCCGTGAAGTAGTTGACACAATGAAACTTATGTTAAAATTAAGATCAAATCTTTTTAAAGCCAATAACAGCATCTTTCCCGAAGAAATTAATCCCAAAATTGAATCTTATTTAGACAAAGATGTTATCGATATTTTAAACGAAGGATTTGACATAGAAATACCAAAGGATAAAAATGCCGAGCATACAATCAAAGAGGAGACGCATGATTGAGGTAGGAATCAATAGAGATAAGGCGTTGAACTCCATATCTGAGTTTGCAAAAAACGTCTACTTCTTTGTTCTCCCTCACACGGATAACTGGGGCAGGTGTGAAGGGGACGCTGAACTCGTAAAAGCTACATGTATGCCTTTGTCTAAGCGTCCTGTTCCGAAATTTGAAAATGCCATATTAGAAATTTGCGAGTCAGGACTATGGACTCGTTATAAAACTAAGAAGGGTAAATTGGTTATCCAGTATAATGAGGAGGCCTTTGAAAGAATAAATAGCTTTTTAATAAAGGACAGAAAGAATCCCGAGTATCCGGCACACGAAGAAGGTGACGAAATAATCGGACGTGCAATAGAAGTAAGGCCAAATCAGCCTATCCCAAAAACTGAAGAGGAAAAAATACATTATACCGATCTCATTTTGCTAACTAAGAAAGAATATGATAGTTTAGTAAAAGACTATGGAGAAGTATTTGTTAGAGAATGTATCGAATTTCTCAATTTATGGTTTAAAGAAAAGGGAGAAAAAAAATATAACGAATACAAGTCTCATGCAGCGATGATTAGACGTTGGGTAAAAGATGCTGTTCAGGAAAAACGAGAACGAAAATCAGGCACACAGCAAGGCGGATGGAAATACTCTCAATCTAATAATCCTTTAAAAATCTGTCCATACTGTAAAAAAGAACACCCAAATATTGAATCGCATAAACTTAATTGTATTAAAGCTCCGCCTCCGGCATCTAATGAATTCGTCGATAGCATAGTAAATGACCTTCGGGATAAGTTCGACGTAAAGAACCAATCGAGTGAAAATAAACAAAAATGACTTGCAATGTTTGTGAAGGAACGGGATATAAGAATTTACATCAAGTGCCGGATGAAGTATTAAAACAATTTGACCATACCGGAGATAACCAAATTATTCTTGATTGGATAAAATTAAATATCAATCACGATGTAAGCGTTTGCACTTGTTGTGGAGATGGAGAAAATTGGTATGGTGAACCCGGTCAACATTACAATACTCCTCAAGATAGACGAGGCATAGATGGAGTTTACGGTTATAATGGTGGATTGGCAGAATGTAATTAATTTCAAGGAGATGAAGATGGATGCTATTAAACGATATACAGAGCTTCGCAAAACAATGAATATGAGTGATGCTATTACACAATTACAAATAGATATACTTGCCGATGATTATAATAAACATAAACAATCTCAACCCGAACAGGAAGAGAAAGGATTGCAATGGCGCGATATTTCAAATAGATTTTATATTGAATATGACAAACAAATAAGTAGTGGTGAATATAATGGCAAGATGGTTATTATGTTTGTAGAATGGCTAAGCAAGAATTATAAAATTCCTGAAAAAATAGTTTCTATAAAGGAAAACTAAAATGAAGAGATATACAATTATAGCAAACACGGATATAAAGTTTGAAAGCAGAGAATTTGCATCTGCTGTTACTCCAGACAATTCTGAAACCGTCCGCATCTTATCTGCCGATGAGGAAAAGGAATTTAGGGCGGAGATAATTGAAGAATGTAAAAATCAACTACTTTTACACTTGGCAGAAGTTATTTATAAACAAAATGATTATCCTATCCGAGCCGTGCCACAGGCAATTATCCTCTCGTTACCGGCTTTGATGAATATAAAATCAGAAGTTAATAATTGGAAGAGGGAATTTGCATGGGAGTGGTATAAGAAATCTCATGGTATTTTTATGAGTAAAATGGACGAAGCATTAACAATGCAAATATTTGAATCAGAATGGAAAGAGGTGGAAAATAATGGATAATTATAATAAAGAGTTTCAAAAAAAATGCGATGAAGAAATTGCCAATCCTCATTGGAATTGCAGATTTCATCCAACAGACGGATGGCATGAGCACGGTTGTCCTCATCAAGAATGGACAAAAGAACAATTACAAAAAGCATTGATATTAGCAAAGGCATCTAATGTTGCATTGGCCTTATGCCAGAACAAAGAACTTTTATCTCAACTCCAACTTCTACAGGAGATGGAGAAAGGGACTTTTCAAGAATTAGTTGACTGGTGGTTGCATAGACCGATGACCGATAATTTAGATTATTTAACCACTCCGCTTCTTACTGTAATCAAATCGTATTTAGAAAGCAGGGGAAAATGAAATTCGACATAGGCACAATATTAAGCATAACTCACGACCATTTGTTGACGGACATCGGAAGCGTTTATAAAATACTGAATTATATGCTTAATGAGAATTTATATACTCATCAACTACCAAGAGCTGGAAGATTTTGCAGACCGTTTATCATTCAGCAATATCCACAATTAGCGGACTGGGATTTATTTGACAAGCAAGTAACCACAGAGAACTGGAAACAAATGGTAGAAAAGGCAAAAGAAATGTTCGGTGATGAAATGGAAATTGAGAAACCGCCAGAAGGTGTATTTAACCATAAAGACCCGATTGAAGAACTCAATGAAATGGTGGGAAAAGAAAAAGTTATAGTTGTAAATAAAGAACAAAATGAAATTGGATTAAATTAACCAAAATCACTCGGAGGAGAAATGACAATACAAGAAGCTATGAAGTCAGGGAGACCATTTAAGCGAAAAACAGAACAAGAAACTTTATGTAAATATTGGATTAAAATAATAGTAAATAATGATGGGGTTTTGTGTTTTGATACAAAAGAATTTGGTTGGCATAATGCATTATCATTAAACGATATTCTCGCCACTGACTGGGAGATAAAACCATGAGTATGAAAATCAAGATTAGAATTGCACAACCTATAAGCTACAAAGAAGTAATGGTTGGTGTGGACTGTTGTGAAACGAAAATACCGTCTTGGATAGGAAGGAATTGTCAGTGCGATAAATGTGGGTTTGAAATAGAAAGAGAATTTGCCACAGTTGTAAAACTTGATAATCCCTCAGGAGAAATCCTGTGGCTACATAACAGATGTTTTGAGGAGATAAAACAATGACACACGAAGAACAATACATCGCAGAGTCAGGGGATAAGAAACCAACAGAAAGCCAATATGCTTATCTATCTCATTACACAGAAGCAATAAAGTTATGGTATGAACATTATACTCTTTGGCTCTCTCAGCGATTAGAGAGAGTGGAGAAAGAGAATAAATTGTTTCCATTTGACGAAGAGGTAGAATTTATATTAGGCAGACCAAATTTTACGCTCATTGACATCGCTACTGTATTAAGAAAAAACGGGCAGACAATAAGAACCCATGCAGAAGAAGAACAGGCGGCATGTATTTATTGGCTTCTCACAATGTATATAAAGCATGGGAAGTCATGGCGAAAAGAAGTTGGGAAATTTATGGATTTGACAATAAAGAAAGCATTTAATCAGGAGTAACTATGGAAGATAAATATACAATGACAAAAGATGGAGTACTGTTCAGAAACAACAAAAAGCAGTATTGTCCATTTCAACAAAGAGAAAATGCAAATTGCGGGAATTGGTGTCCACTGTTTGAAACAATCGGAGCGTTGTTTTCAGATACAACTGAAAGCGTGATTTTACATTGCGGTGGGAGTAGAATTATAAAATTATCTGGAGAATAAAATGGAAGAACTAAGAAAAGAGTTTGAGGAATATACCGGGCAGAATTATCTTGAAGAAACTCAAGAGGGGCAACATCGTTCACATCAATTTCGACCAAGTTATGTTAAATTTCTTGAGCAAAAACTCTCCAAGCAGGTGACGGAAGAGGAATTTAGAAAGTTTGTTTTCGATATAGCAAAACAAATTCCTGATGACTTTGATGAATCAACTTATATTTGCAATGAAATCTTCTCTCATTACATCCTAATCCCGAAGGAGTGAATATGGGAAAGAAATTGAGAAAGTATTATTATAAATTTACTGATGGCGAAATGTGTGAAGAAGTATGCAAAATAAAAAGTCCTGCTTGCATAGGCAGTGTGTATTGTAAAACCTCTTGCAGAAATTGTCTGGAAAGTGCAAAAATAAAGCGTGGCAAAAAGACCATCTCTTATATCATCTGTAAAGTCATAGACAAAGCAACCGGAAAGACAAAATGAAAAAGAAACTGAGAAAATGGTGGCTGTGTTTTATCAGACACGAACATATAGTTAGCGTTAGACGGGATTCTATTGAGGCGGAGAATTATTGCTGTTTAAGATGTTATCAAACAGTTAAAGGATTATGGCAAGACGGTAGATTTTATCAAGACGTTTTTAAAACCGGAAAGGAGAAGTAAATGTCTTGGATAAAAGAAAAGTGGGTTAATATTTTAGCAGCATTTCTCTTAATCGGTATGCCAGTTGCCCTATTGAATAGTGTCTATACAATTGATTGGCAAGAGAATCTATTTATAATCTTGATATTTAGCATATCATCATCATTATTAATAATGGAGGAGTAAATGAAAACAATGCTCATATCAATCTTAATCTGTCTCTGGTTTAATGTGGGGATGGGACAGGAATTTAAAGTAGGTGAAAAGGTTTGGATTCCCACTTATAACCGTCCAGACTATACTGCCCCAGTCAATGTAATTGGCTGGATAGAAAGAATTAAAATAGATAGCTCTGTTGGGCTACCAAAATCTTTTGAATATTGGATAAATTGCAGCGGCTTGAAAGGTGGAGGTGGAACATTTTATAATGGATGGTATCGTGAAAAAGAAATAACGCTTCATTCACATCCAACAAAGGCACACGAAGCATTATTACCTATCACTCGTGAAGATTTATTCAAATACGCGGAAGAGTGTAAAGATAAATTAAAAAGCGTTGTAGTGAGAAAATATTATGGACATCGAGGTGTTGATTTAATCGGAAGGAGTGATACAGTTGAAACTTGGGTAGATTCAAGTTGGACTCACACAGAACCAACCCTTCCCGGATTCATTGAATGGCTGAAAGGAAAAAAGAAGTGAGTGCAAAACAAAGAGAAGAAAAACTACATTAATATTATGGAGAGATATATGTTATTACCAGAATCAAGTATTTTTAAAATTGCCCGAAAATTGTTGGGTTCTTTTGCTAAAACTAAATTAGCCAAGTACTTAAAACAATGGCTGATATTCGGCAGAGCTGGCTCAATGAACGTCTATCATATCTCGCTTCTCAAGAAAAACATCCGAAAGGGTGATGTTGTTTTAGATGTGGGGGCTAATTGCGGTGACTATTCCGCACTATTTTTAAAATTAGGTGCGACCGTGTATGCATTTGAACCATCAACCATCTTCAGAAAGCTATATGAGCGATTTAGAGGCAACAAGAACATTAAATGTATTTACGGTGCGATAGGCAGAGAAGAAAAAGATATTACCTTAAACGAGTTTATTGATAGTCGATTTTCAACTGCTACCGGGAAACTGGACGGTGGAGAAGTTATCGTCTCGCATAAAGTACCGTGTAGAAGATTGGACACATTTCACCTGTCTCCGAACTTTATTAAGATTGACGTAGAAGGTATGGACTATGAAGTCTTACAGGGCGCAAGAGAAACCATAAAGGAAAACAGGCCAAAGGTTTTAATAGAGGTTAATCCGGCATGGCTTATAGAACGTGGACACACAGTGGCAGAGATAAAAGAATTCTTTTTCAAGTTGAACTACATGGCACAGGAAATAAAATGCTATGGCGAAGTAACGGATATACTGTTTATACCCCTTAGTTATGCCTTTGGAAGAGACAGAGTTTCAGGCAAACAGGAACGCAATCAATGAAATTATTCATTATAAGCTGTGGCGGTTATCCAAGTAAAGATAAGCCATATAATAGCGGCTTTGTTCATACACGAGTTAAGAAATATGTTAAATGTGGACACGAATGCATGGTGTTTATTCCATCCTACACAGAACAGTTTTATTATTTTTATGGCGGGATTTCTGTAACCGGCGGGAACTATAAATTAATGGTAGAGTCGGTTTCGGCTTTTAAACCGGATAGAATCTTGATTCATTTCATAAACAATATCGCGTTTAAATTCTTATTACAAAACAATATTCCCATTATAATGTGGGTTCACGGTTACGGTGCGATCGGATGGTGGAGATACTTATTTGATTTTAAGTTTAACAAGGCGTTTTTAATGTTCGTTCTCGTAAACACTAAGAACCTGTTTAAGTTTAGGGCGTTGTCTAAATTAAAGAACCTTAGATACGTATTCGTGTCAAACTATATGCGTAGAGTTGCTATAGCCGATACCGGAAACATTATAAGAGAAGACAGGCATGCAATTATTCCCAATCCCATAGATGAAAAGTTGTTCAACTATAAACAGAAGTCGCCGGAAGATCGCAGACACATCCTGCTAATCCGCCCGTTTAACAGTTTAAAATACGCGCCGGATATTGCTATTGACACTATTCTTGAACTATCTAAAAGCAAGATATTCAACAAGTTAAACTTTACTATATATGGAGAGGGTGAATATTTCTATTTAACTGACAAGTTAAAAGGAATGAAAAATATTAGCATAAACAATAGATTTATTCCGCCGGAAGAAATAGCGATACTTCACAAACGAAACGGAATATTTCTGTGTCCGAGCAGAATGGACGCTCAAGGCGTGTCGATGTGCGAAGCTATGATGTCTGGGCTTGTGCCTATTACAAGCAGAACTACAGGCATACCGGAGTTTGTGTCAAACTGTGTAGATGGTTTTCTGTGTAAGAGCGCAAAAGAAATGGCACTAAAGATTGAGCAATTATATAATAATCCGGCAATGTTTCTGTCAATGTCGGCACAGGCGCATAAGAATATTTTAGATAAGTGCGGAAGTTCAAAAATAATTAAGAAAGAATTATGTTACATAGAACATGGAAAATAATCTTATCCAGTCTGGACACGATAAGGATGATAATCGGATGTATCATGTTCGTTTTTTTGATAGCAACAGATTGGGATATCAAAATTAAATAATATCTTAAGAGTATTTGGGAGATAATATAAAAAAATACTTGCCAATCAAAACCTTACAAGCGACAAGGGAACTCGTAAAATTTATCATGGCAAGCCGGTTCACGAAATCATTTTCTTTGCAAACGTATTTCTTGCGTGTAAAATCATCCCGAGTATCAGAAATATGAAAGCGGTTGGAATTAAGAATTGCCAGCAATGAAAGAATATCCAGAGATTGCCGGGAGTGGATTTTGTTTCTGTTGTGGTTTTGATTGTTTGAATTTCCTGTTCTTTCTTTTCGATTTCATATCCTAATTGAATAACGGCTTTTTGTTTTTCGCTTAGTAATTGATCTTTACTTTTCGCCGTTGACATCCAGAATTTAAGACTTGCCTTAAGTCCATTTTGGTCAACATTCACTTCGCCTTTACAGTATTTTTCAAGATATTCTCTTCCGATTGAATCTGTCTTTTCATCGGTTAATGGAAGTTCAATAGGAATCGAAACTGTATCGTGAATAATTACAGCCGGAATAACCTGACCCATTGTTTCCGTTGTAGTTGTTTCTTTGATCGTGCCACATGCACATAAAATAAAACAACAGGTTATCAATAAAATTATTCTTGTCATTTCTTATCTCCTTCTTTTTTTGTTTCTTCCTGTTTTGTGAATATTCTCAAAGCTCTCACTTCAGCAGGAGTTAGGTTCGCACGTTCTAC
>Ga0172381_10000694_pt1 | contig 41080 bp, 70 predicted proteins | sample Leawel6488metaG_FD_119754 | JGI IMG/M metagenome (GOLD analysis project Ga0172381, IMG submission 119754) | Leachate microbial communities from a municipal landfill in Southern Ontario, Canada - Leachate well 64-88 metaG | ecosystem: Engineered > Solid waste > Landfill > Unclassified | place... | reverse complement strand
TGTGAATGGACCCGCCCAAAAGTGAGGTTCTTTTTTACGCCTACATAGGCCAATCAATACGATTCTTCTTGAATACCTCATTGAATCTGGTACGGTTATCAGGTGGACGACGAAACGACCCTCCGTTCAGTGGCTCACTTGGCCCAAGGGACTGCCTCCTGCGCTCCAATGACGACTGAGCACCACCATCGGGAGGCGAGCGGTAGCGTCAGGATTGGCGCCCGCCCCTACGGGGGCGGGCGAGTTGGCCCTGGGTGCTCTGAGGGCTCCAGGGCCGCAGGCGACGAATCTGGGGCACCTAGGTCCTCCGGGCAGCCCTGGGACCCAGGATATGGTTTATGGCGAGGTCTGTCTGAACCGCGATGAGTTCAATAAAACAGGAATACTTCTATCGACCAAACCTGGTGGCACCTGTGCCTATTGCGGACGAGCGATACGAGTATTGTGCCATATCGAATCATCGGATGGCCGGAAGTTTCATGTAGGGTCTGATTGTGTGGAGAAAACTAGTACCGAGTACGACAAGTCATTGGCGGGTGATGTTAGGAAAGCTCTTGCCAAGAGAACCCGAGAAACTAGAGCCGCTAAAGCGGCAGCGCTACAAGCTTCGTTAGCATCTACAGCTGAAAACAGGCACCAGGACTTATTGAAGCGGCTAGACATACTAGCGACCAAGAATTCGGCATTCGCCGATATGGCAAGGCAGCTTAGGATGGGCATGCGTAAGGACCTATCGCCAGCTCAGTTGGCATGGGTTGCGCGTAGCTAACTCCTCAACGCCAGAGCTCGACACTCGGTCGAGCTCCTGAGTTGGTGAGTCAGCGAAAGGACTACATGAAACATCTATTCATACTAGTCATACTGGCAGGATGTAGCGCCGAGCAAGCATCGCCAGGTGATGATCTGGAGTCGGTAGAAGTTGCTGAGTACGGTGAAGACCGCGGATGTGGAGCGTCAACGAAGCAACGAGTGTGCGGGTGGTCTGGCAGTCATCCGCTAACCATCGACCCAAGCTGGTCTTCGGCGGATATCGAGACGATCAGAGCCGCTGCTAAGTGGTGGGAAACTGCTGTAGGAGTAGACCTAGGTAGTCTGCCTATATCGACTGTCGACTGCTCGACCGATACCAAGATTTCAGCGTGCATTACTTTAGCAGATCGCTGCACTGACCTTCACATTGGAGGTCAGGTGCAAGTGTATATTGGGTCGATCGAATCGGCTAACGCTAGGGACCATCTAGCGCACATAGTAGCTCATGAGATAGGGCACTATCTTGGAGCACGACACTCAGCTAGTGGAGTGATGGGCTCAAAACTCGGAACAGGTCTTACTGCGTTAACACAATCCGACATAGACGCATACAGCGAGGCATGTCATGAGTAAAGTAACACTCGAGAGTGTATGTCTTGAAGCAAACACTGAACTTGCCGATATCTGGAAGTTCGCGCCATGGTCGCTCGAAGTCGGAGGTGTTACATGGCACGGAGCTACCGATGGCCGTATAGCATTGTTCGAGCGTACTGCATATACTCTAGAGAACACTCCACCGCCTATTGCTAGGACTGCCATCACTAGGTGGTTTGACCAGCGAACTCATGCGGGGGAAGTAAACCTCCAGAAGTGGCAGATGTTACTTACCAGCATCAAACCACTCAAGGGCCTAATTGCGCTAGGACAGACATTAGCAATGCGTCTAGTAAACAAGGCAGGCATGCTTCCAATCGGGTTTGGCGACTTGCGAAGTTCACCAATTACTTGGATAGGTCCAGCAGGCCAGGGAGTATATACCGACTTACTCAACACCGCTTGTCAGTGGGTGAGTGGTAAGCATAGTGATGTGGCACGCATCACTCAAAACCATGCATTGCAAGAGATGATTGTGGCCACTGCAGCCACGCATGGGCACCGCTTAGCGGTTGTCATGCCTGCGAGGATTGACTCATGAAGAAACTACTTCGGTCGCACTTCCCAGGCCACAGCAATCGAGGGCTACGCGTCAGAATTCTGGCATGTCAAACGCCTGAGGGTATTCGGGCGCTCAGCACAGAAGTGGCATTGCATGCTATTGGCAGGAAGAGACTTGAGTTGTGTGCTCAAGAGCTGCAAGCATCGCAAGTGATGCTGCTGGGTCAGGTAGTCGCCCTCGCCAAGGCAGTTGGTGTTACGGATATCGTATCGATGGGTATGCCAGACCGCACGTCGCTTGTGGCGCTAATGTCGTTGGAGCGCTGTGGCTCGCAGTTCGCATCTCTCGCAGCTCTTAGAGCGTTCGAGGCGGAAGAGCCGGGCCTCTGGGACCATGTGCGAGCCACTTGCAAGCTGCTCAGCCTTCGAGCTCCGACCTACGTTTTCGTCGGCGAATCGCGCCGCGCCGAGACTTCAGTCTTCAATAATCTTGAAACGAGTGATCGGACTGCAGCGATTAGCCAGTTCTCGTCTGAACCAGTTTTCAACTGCATCTACTGTATCTAGTCCTTGCACTCAACGCGTTGAATGCTTATCATACCAACTCAGGCGGCGCGAAGCCGACGCAACCAATCAAAGAGGTGAACAATGGGCCGACGAAAAGTAGCAGAAGTTGAAGAGGTCGAAAAGGTCGAAGATGAAGAAGAGGAAGAAGAGGAAGAAGAGGAAGAAGAGGAAGAAGAGCGGCCTGTCATCAGCAAGGCGCAGAAGCGCAAGCTCTATGATCGTGCCTTGAGCATCGACGCCAAGATTCGCGAGCTTGAAGCGCAGAAGCCCGAAGCGGCCAAGACTATCTTTGATGCGTGCGGAAACGCTAAGGTCTCCGTAGACGGTCAGGTCGTGCAGGCCTGCAAGCGGGGCGAGATCTACTACCTTCGCTATGGCAATAGCGAAGTCGAGGTGATCTAGTTCGAGCGGGCGGGTACCGAATGAAACCATTGGCATGGGCGCTCGCACTCGGTGGGCGCCCCATGTCGCTTCATCTGTCAGAAGGTGAAGCGACGGACCTACTCATCTACCAGTTTCGGGAGAGCACCACTGTCTATCGGCTGGTGCCGCTATATCCAAAGGAGCCGCATGGCATCCAAGAAGACCGCCAAGAAGTCAGAAACCCCTGTTCCGCCACCAGTCGAGGCGCCATCGGAACTTGTCGAGAGTCGAGAGGAATTCACGAAGCGACGTGCACAGGAACTCGGCCTACGCGGGAACCTCTATTCGCAGAGGTTTCCAAACATCGCTGACGACTCATGGAAGGGCATGGTCGTCGTTCTTACGCAAACCATGGTTGAACTCGAATGGGAGCTCGTCGAGCTCAAGCGAGGTAAGTGATGGCATGCATGTTTCTCCTACGTGGCGACCCTGACGAACTTGCGAAGTGCTCGCAGTTTGGCGAGGTTCGCCAGAACAAGAGGCATGCGGTTCTCGAGGGGTCTGTAGTTCCTCCAAAGCGGCTCATATCACACACTCTTGAGCGACCGAGCGAAACTCGTGCTAAGGCATGGCTCGATGCTGGGAAGAATCGCCTGGCTGAGCTTCGCGAAGACCATAGGCTCGGATATCCATGGCCGGAAGACAAGCTCCAGAAGGCGCGCGAAGATTGGGTTGTAGCTTCAGAATCGCTCAAGGAGCTTGAAGAAACCCTTGATGGGCTCTTCGCCGAGTATCAGGCGAAGAAGAAGGCCCTTCAAGAGGCTATCGAGACGGCGCGTGAAGCGCTTCATTCGGCAGCCGAGGCGGTGGTCGTGACTCACGGAAAAGAGCTGATTCCAATCGAGGGGTCGTTCTACGAGACCTCGGTCGGACGCGATGGGAAGTTCGTCTTCCTGCAACCACAACATCGACGCGGCGCGCGGGCGCCGTACAAGCCACGCTCGAACGTCGACGGAGGGGATGATGAGTGAAGTAGAATTGGCAGCCGGTAGTTTGGATGTTGTAATCAAGCATGAGGCTGGCAACATCCGCAGCAAGACTGGAACCGACGTAATTCTTTCGCAAGACGGTTCTCCTATGGTGTTGACTATGCGAGCCGGAAACTGGACTGATATTTCGGACGTGAACGTAGGCGGTGATGAATAATCTGCCCGCGAATAGCCGAAAGCCTCACCAGCGAACTTTGACCGGTGAGGCTCTCGAGACTGGGCGGGTATCCCTGTCAAGAGGATGCTAGCATCCCCGCAAGGATTGCACTACGGTTTCTGCCATCATGGCTAGCAGTGCTGCAATTCTCGCTCTAATGGTCAAGGTAGCAGCGTATTCAGGCGATGCCGACGACTCCACGGAGTCGCGAGTCATCCTGATGACGCCGCTCGCGGCGGCCATCGCCGAAGCATCATCCTCACTTGAAGAGCAGGCGGCGCTTCTTGCACAGTCCTACCGCGAAAGCGGATGGGCCAGGTACGTGCTCGAGAACCGGTGCGAGGATGGGCCTGTCGGAGCTCAGTGCGACGCCGGCAAAAGTAGAGGGCCGTTTCAGGTCAAGGCATGGTGCAAAGCTGCCTGGGACGCTGAGAGCTCGCTTCAAGAGCAGTATGTGGGAGGCGCCCGATGCGCGCTCAGGCTCTACCGTGCAGGGAAAGCGCGATGTCGAGGGGAACCGGCTGGCGGCTTCTCGATGCAGCTCAGCACATTCGGCCGTGGTTCTGAATTTTGCAGTAGACTGTGGGCGGTTGCGAGAAGCAGGCTCGCCAGTCGGTATGCGCTCATTCTAGGAAAATGAGCTCTTGACTGCTAGGCTACAAACATGAAGCCACTTGTTTTGCTCGCTGGCGCCGGTGGAGTGTTCGCGACGTTCTTGCTGCTCAGTCGTCGGAGTTCGGCAGCGAGCGCGGCGGCCTCTATTCCAGTGCCTACCTATACGTCATCGACAGCGACTTCGGCCGCTCCTAAACCTCAGGCAGTTGCGCGCCCGAAGCCCACTGCAACCGTTGTCTCTAGGCCAAAGCCTGCTGCAACCGTTGTTTCTAGGCCAAAGCCCGCTGCGGCGACTACGACAGCACGTCCTACGATTCCAGTCACGAACGTGGGTCCTACAGTAGCTGTGCAAGTCAAGCCCGGGTTGACTCACATCTACGCCGCGAGCGACGTGGCGAACGCGGTGCCCGGGTTCTATGACATGCCAGGGGCTTCGCGCCCCGATGTGCGGCCGGTTGGAGTCGAGTCCGACGCGCTTCAGATGAGTTTCCAGACTAGCCTCGTGCCGGGCTATGCGGACTGGGGAGACGCGGCTCTTCCAGCGATTGAGCCAGCTCAGACTCAGACTCAGACTCAGACCCAGAGCTCGAATGTCCCCAAGGACTGGCAATGAAAGCGCTGCCGTTCATCATCGGAGCCGCCGCTTGTTTCCTCTTTGCAGCGAAGAAGTCGCGGGCAGCGTCGGGAGCGATGCCGACTACTACTCCGGCGGGGGGAGAGCGACCAGACATCGACAATCCATTCTCAACCTCAACCAACACCGGTGACACAGGAGCCGAAGCCATGGGGCAGAATCTTCCCGACTGGAACCCCACACCTCCGACTGGATATAAGCGATACGCCGGAGCGGTCGACGCGGAAATCACGGCCGCAGCTCGAACAGCTCTGAGTCAGCCTTACGGGTCATGGAACCCCTTCACGCATTCTGATGGTCGCGAGATGGGCATCCTTCTCGAGCGACACTATCACGAACCCGGAGGACCCCTTCACCCGTGGGGTCCGCATAAGGGTTCGAGCGTTTTCGTTAAGGCATGAGTCAGTTCGACACGCGCATCACTCTGTAGCCGGCGCCGCCAGAATCAGCGGCGCCGAGACTGACAGTCAAAGTGGTGTAAATCATTCCGGTAGCGCTCACAGTCGTCGCGTTGACTCTGGATGCGTTCATAGTGGTAGCCGACACCGTCGAGGCTACGACTCGAGCAGAGCTCACCGTTGAGGCTACGACTCGAGCAGAGCTCACCGTTGAAGCGGCTATCACGGTAGCGCTCACAGTAGTAGCAGACACTGTCGAAGCGGCAATCGCTGCAGCGCTAACAGTGTTAGCCGACAGCATGCCAGTAATCGACAAGCTAGAGTATGGTCCGCCGGCAGCTATCAGTATCCATTTGTTGAAGTTAAGAATGAATACTGCTACGACGTTAGTGTTTCCAAGAGTTACATCATCTCCACTGAATGTCAATATGTTGTCGCCAGTATTCTTTATAGTGACTTTTCTAAGCGGAGAGAGTGTCTTTAGAATCAAGACAGAGCCGTCTTGAAGAACGTCGGTTGGGATATATACCAAGTCGTCAGTCGATGCCCCTCCCTCAGTGTCGATGATATGACTAGACGAAGTTGGGGTTATAGCACCGCTGCTTATCACCAGCGTGGAAGTGCCTGTAGGAATTTCAAACAATTCATTGCTTAAATAGGTGATTGAAGCGGATGTTATGACGGCATCATCTGCATTAAGAATTTCAGTAGCGTATACGTTAGAAGCGCTCACCGTCGAAGCCACAACCGCGGTAGCGCTCACGGTAGTAGCGGAGACCGTCGAAGCCACAACCGCTGTGGCGCTAACGGTTATAGCATTGAGTGCTGCGTATGATATATCAAGAATACTTGAAGCAACGCAGTTCCAATAAGTTCCTCGCTTAATAAGAACAGCGATATTCCCGGAAGAATTTAGTACTAGGTCCGCGCTAGTATATGTATAGATGTTTCCAGTGCCGTGTTTTATTACTATCTTACGAGCATATGTGTTACATGATAAAAGAAGCACGGCTCCAGTAGAAAATGAGCTATTGATGGTATCCAAATCATCAGTAGCAGCGCTGCCTTCAGTATCTAGGACATGATAGCTATTTACAATTTCAGCAGTGCCGGCTGATAATGTTGTAACACCCCACGGAGAAAGCTGGAGGCCATACTGCGCTCCGCTTATCGGAACAGCACTCCAATAATTAGTCCCAGACTCGAAGAACATGATAGTAGGCCCGCTAGAATATATCTTCAGGTCGATATCCCCATAACAATGGATGTTTCCTACAGCATGTCTTACGATCACATCATTAGCGGCGCTTGTAACTCTTGCAAAGAATATTGAACCATTCCCAAGAGTAGACGTATTTATAGTGTCTAAGTCATCTGACGCAGCACCACCTTCAGTAGCTAAATGGTGATATGAGCCGGTCGGTGTTATTGCTCCACTAGCGATGGTTAAAGTTTCTGATTGAATGGTGTTATATGAAAAAGCCACCACCGAGGTCGCGCTCACGGTAGTAGCGGAGACCGTCGAAGCCACAACCGCGGTAGCGCTCACGGTAGTAGCAGACACCGTCGAAGCGACGACCACGCTCGTGTTGACTCGGGTCGCGCTCACAGTAGTAGCGGAGACCGTCGAAGCCACAACCGCGGTCGCGCTCACGGTCGACGCCACAACTGCGGTAGCGCTGACGGTTGTTGCTGAGATGGTCGATGCGGTGATTTGAGTCGCACTCACGGTAGTAGCCACCACCGTCGAAGCGCTCACCGTAGTTGCCAGCACCAGCGATGCGCTGACAGTCATAAAAGAAACCGAAGTCGGCAGCGGGCTGTCGCCGTATCGCACAGTAGGCATATTGTCAGGTCCTCACTTGAATAGCGTCATGAGCAGGCCGGCGACGAACGCGCCGACCATGAAAGCTCCAAGGATGTACGGCTTCCAGCGTTTCATCACTGGAGGCACGGTCGGAGTCTCGGGGGTCGTCGGTTCAGTTCCGACGTAGACCTGGACGCTCGCGCGGGTGTCATCGTCAAAGTCGGAGTCGTCGAGCAGGTTCTTCAGCTCTCGAGTGCGAGCGATGAGCTCGCGCGCGCCGTTTGAGCTGTCCTCGTCCATTCGGGACTCGCCATGACCGTTAGGGGGCCTCTGGAACGGCGACATAGGTAGTACCCTCCTTCGGAAGCGATGCGCGCACCTCGGCGAGCTCGCGCTCGATTCGTCTGACATCAGTAAGCTGGTCGCTAGCTATCTCGCGCACGAAGTTTTCGATGAGCTGCATTCGAGCGTTGAGCCCGGCAAGGGCCTCAGCAGCGACGCCCCATTCTCCACGTAGATGCTCAATCTCTGCGGTGAGAGCCACATTGGAGCGAGCGAGACGTCCTAGGCCTTTAGCTATCTCCTCTTGAACACTCAGCATTTTGGAGAAGAAGTTTCTTGTATGTCCCACTGGAGGCCTCACACGAAGTGCAAAGGAAGACTTTCATGGCGCGGAACCGCTCCAATCGTGTCTTCAATCTGGTACTCGTAAACCCCCTTATGACCAACTCGAACGGTTGTATCGATGTAGAGCTTGAATCCGGCAGCTCGCGCTCGCTGGCAGAAGCTCGTGTCCTCTCCAAACCACCATCCATCATCTGAGATGGCAGTCTTGAAGTAGGGTTTGGTCATCCCTTCTTCAAGGTCATGCACATCCGGTAAGGATTCTCCGACGCGCGCGAAGACCTCACGGCTCACAGCCACCATGCCGAATCCGACGACTACCACCTCGACGAGGCCCCCACCATCGAACATGGTCATGCTGTAGGGCGGGTCGTGCGCGAGCTTGATGTTCATCTTTCCGCGCACGGTGCGCTGGCTCGCAACGGCTCCGACCAGAGTCTGGTGCGCGAATGCTTCCTGGCATAGACGAATCGCATCCTCCGGCTTGTAGGTCATGTCGTCATCAACCCAGAATAGGACGTCGGCGCCTGAGCGCATACCGTAACCAGCCAGGCTCGAGCGCGCGAGTTCGAGCATCGAGCACCCAGGGATCCGATAGAAGATGTTTTCGACTCCAAGCTGTTGGAGTCCCTTCTGAACATGCCCAATCTGTTCGGCGAATGAGTGAAACGCCTTCTCTCCGCACGGGCAGCAGATGGCGACCTTCTTCAGTGTGTCAGACATGGGGATACCCGCCCTTCACGTTACTGGTTGAGCGGAAAGCGCTGAACGTTGAAGGTCACCGTGCCAACAGCGACCCAGGCAGCGGTGGGATTCGCCACATCGACCGTCAGCACGTTGGCCGCGCTACAGAAGGCATGGCCCATGGTGGTGCCGGCCGCAAAAGCCGCCGAAGCATTGACCGCCACGACGTCGGTCGTGAGCAGGCCCGTGCAGGTCATCGTTACGGCGGTGACAGTGGCCGTGTTGGCCGACCCCATCGCCTTGGTAACCGTGAGGCGCTCCATGCTGACCTTGCCAGATGGAGAGCTACGTCGAACGTTTCTTGCCATGATGCGTGTTTCCTTGTGCTAGGGCCGCGCGACGCGGCTTCTGACAGTATGCCAGAAGCCGCGAGCGAAGCCGTGTTAGAGAAGGTCTCCGACGACCTTCGACCGATGTTTCTTGGTGCTTCCGCCGCAGCCGCTGGCGACCTTGCCAGAGCACATCCAAACGCGGAAGTTGTGCGACTTCGCATTGCGAATGACGCGGTCGATGTTCGCGAGCTGCTCCTTGCCGCGCTTGAGCCCGGAGCTCTTCCGTCCCTTCGTGAGCGTAACCTCTTGCAGGCCGTGCATAGCTCCCTTGCGGCCCTTCTTCGGCTTCACGACAGCGCCAGCCGTCCTCTTCACCTTCGCGCCGCTCACGGCAGCGTTCACGGTGATGGTCGGCTCGGATGAGGCGCGAGTCTTCTTCGCAGCCTTCTTCGAGGACTTCTTCGGCGACTTTGTGGCGCGTGTCTTCTTCGCAGCCTTTCGACTCTTACGCTTCTTCGGGGCCGCGCCTGATGCCGCTGCGCAGGCCTTCTTCATGCGCGCAGCAAAAGCCTTCCGAGCCGCAGCGCTCATCGGCTTTCGGCCGGTCTTCTTCGCGGCGCGTTTCTTCGACGCCTTACGAACCGACTTCACAGCCTTCTTCGCAGCTTTCTTTCGTCCCTTGGTGGACGCGCGACGGCGAACAACCGTAGTCTTCTTGGCGCTCTTCTTCGCAGGCTTCTTCCGTCGAACCTTCTTGGCAGGCGACTTCGCGGCTGCAGACTTCTTCTTGCGGGGCTTCTTGGTCTTCTTCACTTCATCCTCCGTATCGGGGCTGCGCATCACGAGAGCCGTGCCGCGCTTCTTCTTGGCTTCGCGGATGCTGCGCATCTTCGCGCCCCAAGCCTTCTTCTGCTCCTCAGTCATCTGGCGGCCTCGCCGCTTCTTCTTAGGAGCAGCAGGCGCTTCAGCAACGGTTCCAGTGAGTAGCAATGTCATGTCGGGATGTTCCTTCTTGAGTGGCGCATGAATGAGCGGAGGGGCGGGACGCTCGGAAGGTTCGCGCTAGTCGCGCGGGTACTTCACGAGGTTCATGCGGACTCGGGTCCGATTCTTCGGGGTGCTCCCACCGCACCCAGTTGCCACCGGGCCGGCGCAAAGCCAAACCCGAAGATGATGGGACTTTGCATCCTTGAGGATGCGTCCGATGTCTAGTAGCTCTTCATCGCCAAGAGCTGGCTTTCGACCGCGCTTGCGAGCGCCCTGCATGACGACGGAGGCGTCGATGACGGGCTCAGTCTTCGATGCTCGGCTAGAAGCGCCCCGGCGAGAAGCGACTCGAGCTTTTGGAGCGTGAGTTGCCTTTGGAGTCTTGGCTTTCGGCGTGCGCTTCTTAGCAGGCTTTCCGACTACCTCTTCAGCTGTCACGGTCGAGCCGGAGGGCTTTTCTACTCCAAGGCCTAGACGACTCATGAATTCATCGGCCAGCTTGTTTCCGAGCGTCCACATGAACTCGATGGTGAGAGCGTCCGCTTTCGAGGTTGAGGCTCCACTATTGATATGATGCGTGTACATATCACTAATAGCATGTCGGTATTTATCGACGAACCTCTTTGCCAGTTCAACACTCTCTTCAGCGCTTCTACCGACTTTTTTTCCACTACGCTCAACAACCTCACGTAGAAGACGAGAGCGGTCTTGAAGCATCTTCATATACTTTTGAGTATGCGACATTAGAACCCTTTCACTCCCGCATCTTACCAACCAGCTCAAGCAGCTTGAGCTGCTGCGGAGTCTCGAGCGAGGCAGCGAACTTCACGAGCTTCTGCTCATCAACCTCATCGAGCAGCGCCTTGAAGGACTCGAGAAGGCTCGGTTCTTTCGAGGCTGGGGCATCGCTCGAGGCCTTCTTCTTCACAGCGCCCACAACGGCTGCGATGAGAAGCGGAGCCTGACTCATCAGCATGCTGAGAATCTGGTTCATGCGCTCAGCGTTCTGGGCAGCTGCGGCCGCTTTCGCGTCACGCTCGTCTTTGCGGTCGAGAAGCTCTTCGCGAAGCTTCGCGATGTCTTCGCTTCGAGCCTCGAGTCGTTCGCGCTTGGCGCGCTCAGCATCAAGGTCTGAGGCGAGCTTGCCCATCGTGGCTTCTACGACCCGATGCATGGTCATCATGATCTGTTCGTTGTGCCGCATGAGCTGGGCTGTCACGCCCTTCTCAGTGCCGGGCTCGGTCTCAATCTCCTCGTCCCTGAGAGACGCCTTCCCAACGAGTCGGAACCTCGTCAGGCTCGAGTGGTCAGCGTCGTCACCGTAGAACGCCATCACAGCGTAAAGGTGAGAAGGGCCTCGACGGCTCGAGGCGTCCGTTTCGGCCACATCGTTGATGATGGTCGAGATTTCGGTTGCGTCAGGCGTATCGTCGCCTTCAACGCTGAACTGCTCAAGCCTGAGAAGGCCTGATTCCCCGCCATCGTATGCAAGCTCGAAGTGGTTGACGCTGCCATCCTCGCTGATGTTGGCGAGGTGGCGGCTCACCCACTTGATGAGAGACTCTTTCGGGATACCCATACCGAAAGAGTACCGGCACTCATCCACTCGAGCAAGTGAGAGTCAGCGTCTGCGACTTCGCGGAGTCGGCCATTTCATCGCTACAATGATAGCCAAAGCAATGCCACCGAGAATGATAGCAGGACGAACTACGTTCGCGGCTAGGCTCTGCTCTAAAGCCATGCTCGACTGTGCTAGAGCCGTTCCAATATCAGCGAGAGCCTCGTCTTCAGATTCCTGTGCAATCCTGGCTTGCTGCTCCTCGACAGTCCCGTCAGGCCAGTTCGGCAGTCCGTTGACGACCCGCACCGCCTTCGGGAAGATGACGCGCGTGAGGTACCCCTGAAGGTGCACAGGGTCTCCACGCCAGTCGATGTTGACGGCGAAGAATAGCGGGTTCGGACCGGTCGGGAAGCCTGCTTTCTTGTCGAGCTCGAGAAGGGTGGGGTTCGGGCCGATGGGGTGGATGTAGATGGGACGTCCGAGCCCAACGTTGAAGACCATCATCGATTCGGCTTCGGGAGCGGCTCCCACGAATAACGGCTCAGCGCTGAGCGCGATGCCGAGCTCAGCGGCCACGATGGCGATGCGCTGAGGTACTTCAATGGGGGCAGTCGTGCCGTCCATGATGGCGATGAGCGCGTTGCTGCCGGGCCTGAGCCAGAGATAGGAAAGTTCGGTGATAGCCATGACGTGAGTCCTAGGCGTTCGCGGTTGGAGTTGGCGAGTTCATCGAGATGACGTCGGCCATGGTAAGGCCGAATGCCTCAGGGTGCTGCATGATATCGAGCTGCATTTGGGCGAATCGCTGACCGTTGATACTACTGGCAGCGGTCTGCTCACCAAACGTGATGCTCTCCTGACCGTCACTCGTTTCGACGGTGACTGACCATTCACCACGCCTGACGCGATAGAGCCGCCCTTCAATGTTGATAGGGCTTGGAGCCGCGAATGCCGCGACCGCGAATCCGACCACCAGCGCTGACAGAGCTGTAACGGCTACCTTGTTCACGATACTTCTCTCCATGTAGCAGCTGCGTAGGAGGCGCTCGCGCTACCGCTCAAGTTCTGAATCATAATGGGCAGCACAATGGACTTATCATCTTAAAACTCCAAATAGCCGTTTATTGCTATCTGTACTGTAATAGTCTCACCTGAGGTGTTGCGCAGAACAATTGATAGTTTATTCATCAAGCCGACCTTAATATTGCAGTCGATCGAAAAATTCCCAGACCCAGGTATAGCTAGTTCTTGGGTTCCGCTTGTTATCGAATCTTCCCACTCAGTTAGTAGATATTGCTCTACTAAAGATCCGCTTGAGGTTGACGGTAATGCTACTCGGGCTGTTCTACATACTTCTACAACGCATGCTCCGCTAGAACTAATACTGATATTACTCAGCACATAGTTCGGAGTAGCGACATCATCACCATGAGCCGCGCCAAAGTCATACCACTGGTATCCAGGACTATAACTTAGAACATTCTCGAGAGGATGAGTACTCGTTATTACGAATGCTGCATGGTCTTTTGGCGTCGAATGTACTACCGGACAGATGTATGGCGAATTCTTACCAAGAGAGTGTGCGCTGAAAGAATTATTGTATAAACAGATTCCGATAGTGCTGGCACTAATGACTGGTCTGCTTAGGAATACAGAATGGTGATAAGAGTTTCTCGTATACGAGTTTGAAGATGAAGTTTCGATAAAGAAACGATGCGCTGGTAAGAACACGCCGTCATAAACGAACCCCGCTACAGCGCTGTGCGGCGAATCGAGAAACCATACCATCTGAATTGGCCGAGTAAAGTCTAACTGCACTCTACTAGGGTTATTAGCTATATCGGTAGAAATGGAAAGACAGTCTATATTCCAATCTTCTTGATAGACCATCGAGTTTAGAAGGCCCGATTCATCTATGCTAGTACGAAGAAAGAGCGCTACCTCCGTACGAATTGAAGTACCGTCTGAATATCTGCGATAGATAAGACCGCTTCCAAATGGCCCATAAGAGCTTCCGAATACAGGGTCATCAGAGTCTTGTTGCCGCACATTGTACCATCCAACACAGACAAAGTCTCCAGTTAGCAAATGTGCTCCTGGAGAAGCCGGGTCGGTGGTAGGCGGTAGTACGATGCGGAAGGTTGATGAAAGGTATGCAGTGACTCCATGCTGGAATACAGCTGATAGTCTAGTCTGACTTAGTCCAGTATAACTAGACAGTGGAGAACCGCCTAGGTCTAACGAATATCTCCACCCAATAGACCCGGTAGACCAATCGCCTATATATCCTTGAATCAGAGTTCCGGAACTCTCATCAGTGATTAGTTGAAGAGATGGGACACTAAGTCCTAGCACTAGTTCTGGAAGTGCTACTTGCAGCCTAGAATGCTGGTCAGAACTAGGGTTGATGAAAGCTCCTCTGATGCTCCTAAGAACCGCCGAAACGTCCTTACTGGTAGGAGGCGCTGTGATACTTGATTTGATGGGCGTAATCGGCACATCACCCTCCAATGCTGAAAACAGCCGTGGCCCTGACCTGGTCATACCCGGCAGGGTTCGAGACGATGAGGGTCTCAGCGCCTGACGGCACCGGCAGCCCATTCGGGTAGCTAGCGAGCTGGTCGCCCGTGATGTAGTAAATCATGTACGAGCTCGACGCTCCGCCTCCGCCTCCGAATCCGATGACGGTATCGGCTGAGTAGAGCAGGTTCCCGACCGGCGCGATGGCGAGATTCTCGGGGAAGAGAATCACTGATTGCGCAAGGCGAGGGATTTCCGTGAATAGCGATAGTAGGTCCGCAACATAGTCAGGAGCTCCTGGCGAGGGCATCATGCGGCGCGTGTTCGTCGACTGCCACGGCTTCTGGGCGCCTCCTCGAGCAAGCATCGCTGATAGGCGTAGATCAGTCGGGAATGCGGCGGTGCCGGCTGGGAAGCTGTACTTGGCCCTCACGTTGAGGGCGTTCATGGGAAGCGAGACCATGGCGCCCCGTTTCCAGTCAATTTCGATTTCCTGGGTGGTGCCGCCAACGCCAACTGTCAGAACTGCCTTGATTTCAAAGTAGTAGTACGGCGCTACCATGGGGTAGTACCGCTTGGTGTACTCAAGCCCCAGCATCAGGGTCCACACCTGAGGCATGCCCCACTCGGGGAGTTTCAGGATGAACTGCGTGAAATTGGCGTCAGGGTTGAATGCAACGACCTGCCCAAGGTTGTTGTTGCACGTCCACGGCCCTGTTAAGGGCTCGAGGGCAACAACCGGGCGCGCTTTGACGCGAGCCTCGATGCGGTCTTGAAGCACCTCTTCGACGAGCGTCTCGTCGCGAAAGTCATCGGCCAGGTAATCGAGTTCGGGAAACAGGTTCGACATGGGAAACCTCCTCAGAGGGCGGCGGAGTCGAGAAGAATCGCCGAGTGACGACTCAGCCTAGTTTCCCATCACTTGCTCTGGAAGTCTCGCTTTACCGCCTCGAGAGCGGTCGGCGTACCCTCGGCGCGCCGGATGACGAACCCTCCCTGAGCTTTCCTCTCGAGCACTACCGTGCAGGTGCCCGGAATTCGCACCACCAAAAACCCGGCTTCCGGGAACTCATCAACCTGATAGACGGCTCCTGACTGACTGCCGAGCGCTTCCCTTCGAATGGTCTTGGTGCGCGGCCGTCGACGCCCGACAAGCCACGCACCGAGAAGAGTTCCCGCCACAACCGAGTACATTACCGCGCCTTTGCCGCTGCCGGTCGAGCTACCCTAGCGGCTCTAGCAGTATTCGACACCAGCGAGACTCTTCGAGCTGCTGAGTTGCTCGGAGTAGCCATCGAGCGTGTGGAGGCTCCTCCAGCTTTGGCCGCTCGAAGCGATTTCACGGCCGTCTCCACTTCACTCTTCACGAGTTCTCGGTCAAACGTCTCGTTTGGAAGGCGCCCAGTCTTGGCGTACATCGCTTGTCGAACAGCTCCCCACACTGCCGGGCTGAAGTTGTTTACGACCATGCAGCGAGCCGCAACGAGTTCGGCATATTCGACGACCCCTGAGTCGAGGAAGAAGTTCATCTCCCCGATGTAGTAGTTCGCATCAGAACTCGGAGCCGTGAGATCGACAAGCAGCCGGTCGTCAGCGCCTAGAAGTGCGCCAGCGCCGAGTCCTAGAGCAAGAATGGTGAGTGGTACCATTACCGAGCCTTTGCCGTCTTCGATGCGGTCCTGGAGACCGTGCGAGTGGCGCTGGCGCCGGTAGCTTGGGCTGCGAGAGCCAGCGCATTGGCCCTGAGCTGAATCTGCGTTGCCAGGTCGTCACGGCCCTGCTGCCTGAAGTATGCAACCTCTCTGGCGTAGTACTGCTGGTCGCTCGTCGGCGCCGTCATGGCGACCTGGAAACGCTGGTCAAGCGAGAGTCCAGAAAGTCCCTTGTCCTTCTTCGCGACGTAAACGAGGCCAGCCGCGCCGAGTCCGAGAGCAATAATCGTGAGTGGTGCCATCTTCGATTTTCCTTTTGGTGGGGAGACCAACCTATTCTTCACGAACCGGGCGGCTAGTGCAATGAGAGTCGCATCAACGGCGAGGCCGCCGAGCATCACCCACGGACCAGCCTTCTTGAGTTGTTCAGGGTTCACGGTTCGAGAATCTTCCGAAGTCGCTCAGGAGTCAGCGGCTCCTCGAACGCCCCGCCGAAGCGCATGTCCGGCGGCTTGTTCGCGTAGAGCATGGCCGCCGAATCAGCGAGGTGCTTCGCCATGAGGGCGCCCGAAGCCGCGCCCTCTTCTAGAATGCCGTTCACCGCGTCATGTAGCTGCCACCAGTATCCCGAGCCCCGCGGCTCAACCGACAGCGTCATTCGCACCGCCTCGCCCAGCAGGCCCTGGCGGACGAAACGGTGATGCGTTGGTCCTATCCAGGGCTGCCAATCGAGGGTGAGATGGGGCATCGGAACTCAGAGAGCGAAAAGCCCGCACCCGATGCAGCCGCCAATCTTCTCGAACGTGCCCGCCTTGTTGCCGTTGGCGAGCATGAGAAGGTCCGGGCTCGTGCCAGTCTTGGCGAGCGTCGGACGGAAGATGCCCTTCTTCGGGCCGCTGGTGGTGATGAGCACGCCTGCGTGGGCCTCGCCCTTGGCTCCCTGAATCGCCTCGAGCCGCTTGCGAGCATTCGCTACCGCGACCATGACGGCAGCAGCCTTCTGCGCTTGTGCGCGTTTCACCGGGTCCGAGCCTCGGCTTGCGGCCGAGATGTTCTTCATCACCTTGAGCGACTTCTTACGCTGCGCAAGCATCTTGCGGAAGGCTGCCGCGCTCGTGCCCTTCTGCAGGCGCTTCAGTGCCCGCTTGGCGTCAATGCTCATCTTCACGCGGCCGGTGAGCCCCTTGGCTCGGAGTTCGGCCGCAAACTGGAGCTTCGTCTTGCCCTTAGCGCTCTTCTTCAGTGCCCCGAGCCACTTGGCAGCGCCCGTGAGCTTCTTCAGGTTCTGATAGACGTTGCGGCCCTTCTCGGCACTCTCGAGGGCGAGGTTCGCACTCGCATAGGCCGCGAGTGCCGGGACTCCGATGGGCGGAAACGCAATAGAGAGCGCGCCGCTCGCAGCGCCGAAGTATGGGCTCTTTACAGTAGCCTTCAGCTTCTTTCCACCAGGAACCGCGCTGACGCCCTTCTCGAGGTACTTCGCGCTGAGCTTCGCGCGACCCGCCGCATCCTTCAGCGTGAGTCCGCCCGGAGTATAGGAGAAAGCCTTCTTGACTGAGAGCCTGCCGTGCGCGGTGTCACTCGCCAGATTCTTTCCCGCTCGGTAAGCGAGCGCCGGGGGCGAGTACTTGAGCCCGAGCTTGATGGGCATGGTCGCCGCATGCGAGACCTTCCGGAGCAGCTTGCTCTTTCCGATCTTCTTGATGGCCTTGCCGAGACCCCAGAGTCCAACCTGGTCGCATCCGACGCAGCCGCTCACCTGGTCATGCAGGCGCTGGTGGTAGGCTTGCACGGCCTTGGCGATAGGCCTGAGGTCGACTGAGACCTCGAACATGCGGGCATCGAGTCCATCGACAGTGCCGACCGTAGCAACGAGTCGATGGCCGTCACGCCAGATGTGAGTCTTGAGCCAGAGGTCAGTGTGAACGTTCGTCATGGAGTGCTCCTTGTAGCCAGCCGAAGCCGGTAAATAGTTACGCTAGACCGCCTGAGACGCCGGCTTGCCCACGTTCACGAGTGGCCGACGCTTCGAGTTGACTCTTGCATGGCTCGCCGAGTGCCGCTCCCATCGCGCGCAGAGCGTCCCGGTAGGTGTAGACCTTCTGCTTGCTCGATCCGACTGGCCACTGCTGCACGAAGGGAAGGTCGCAGACGCCAGCGCGAGCAGCCTCGACGAGAGTGCCGGGGCCTGCCTTCCCGTCCGGGTTCTGGCCAGCCGCGCTCTGGAACGCCTTGATGAGGCTCACGTCACCTTTCGTCTTGCAGCCGGGGAATCCGTACTGCGATTGCACCGCCTTGAGGTTTGCCACCATCGCGCGAGCCGCCGCAGTCTTGGCGCTGACGGGAGCCGCCACCGCTTGAGATTGGGCCGGTGAAGCCGCGTCTGGCTGATTGATGATGGTGTCGATTTCCTGAGTCGTTGCGGCAACCACGAGCTGACTCTCAGCGATGCTCGCCTTCTGTTCCAGTTGCCCGATGAGCATTTGGATGATGGGGTCGCTCGAGTTCGGGAGCGCCCGAAGCTGGGCCGCAATGGCGCGCAGCCGGCGCGGGTCGCTCTCCATCTGAAGAGCCTTGTTGACCGTATCGAGAAGCGACGCGGGAATGACGCTCTGAGCGCTCGGAGTCACGGCCGAGGGGGTGCTCGACGCGACGAGAGCCGCCGCCTGCTTTGCGTAGACGCGGAGCGACGTGGCCGCTTGCGTGTAGCCTTGAGCCTCGAGCTGGGCTGCGAGGAGCGTGGCAGCGCTCACCGCCTCAGCGTCGGGGGTGACCGTGATGATGCCAGTCGTCGGGTCGACTCCAAGAGCCCCGAGAATGGTGGCCATCTGCTGCTTGAGAGCGAGCGGCATCCCAGCTTCGACGGGCGTACCAGTAGAGGACCCCTGAGCTTCGGCGGGGGCCGCCGTGGCGCTCATCACCTGCTCGATGACCGCGGTATTGATGCCAAGCTCTTTCGCATAGTTGTAGACGCCAGTCGCAAGGTCGGGTCTGCCGGCCGCAATGAGCTTGCGAACAACTCCCGCGTAGAAGATAGGGTCTTTAGAAGAGCTCGCCATCGCAGCCTGGTAGGCCTGCTCAGTGCTCATGGCATCGACCGCAGCGTTCGACGCGCCGCTCTTCTTCGACGACATTCCTACAGCCGCGAGCGCAGCCAGGGCGCCGGCCCCGAGCAGTAGTCCCATTCCAGCCATGATGCGTGTCTCCTACTAACGTGAAAAGAGCCCTCGAATGACCGCGGCTCGTGCCTGGGCGATGGCCTTGGCAGTAGGCTGCGAGTTCGAGGATGTGTGCATTCCGAGCCTAGCGCTCGGGTCTTCGATGGTGCCGTCGGCTCGACGTACCACAACATGATACATGCGACGGCCTGTGATGCGGCTCTTCTTCCAGATGATGCGAATGTGCGCATTCTCTCCGGTTTCTCTGAGCTCCGCGCATCTCCAGGGGGCGAGGTCGTCGCAGTCGCCCCACTTGCGCTTCAGTACGACTGGGATAGTCGCGAACTCTTCGACAGTACCCTCAGGCTCTTCTTGGTAGCGAACCCCGGAAGAGTAGAGACTTGGAACATGATGTAGCCTCATGTAGAACTGATTGACCCGAACGACACCCTCGAGGACATACCGAATCGCATCGCCGAGTACTCGACTCTGCCGGTTCCACTTAGGGCCTTTTGGTCCTAGGTTAATCAGTACCTGCATGAGGAATTTTTTCCTAGAATCTACTCGTCAGAGCTACGCCGTCCAAGCCGAGCTTAACGCTTGGCAATGGTGCCGAGAAGAGCCGCACTGAATTCGATTGGCGCAGCGGACTTGTTTCTCGCCGTAACCGAGATTTGGTTTCCAACTTCGGCCGTATCCCACGACACGCCGGTGTCGATGGCAACTTCCGAGAACATGGCGCCCGGAAGCTCGGTTGCCTGGACCAGCTGCGAGACGTTGCCAACCTTGATATCCGCGATACCGAAATCGAGCGCGATGTCGCTCGGAACCACGAGCCGCTCGGCTCGGAAGAGGTTCTGCGGAGCCGCAGGGACCTGTATCGAGACGCCAGCGCCGATGAGGGTCGGCACGAGACCGAGGGGATTGCGGCGGCGGTTCTGAAGACCGACCTGGCGAACGACGCCCGCGTTGCGCTGGGCCACGCGCTGGGCGACCTTCTTCTTCACCAAGGCCTTGGCGGCCTTCTTCACGGCTCCGATGATGTCAGTGTTGCCAGCGCCGGAAACCGTCATCGCCTCGAGCAGGTCGTCATCGTCGTCGTCGTCGCCAATGACGTCCAGGCCAACGCCGCCCTCGAACTCGTCATCATCCATTCCAGCCAGAATGTCGTAAGACATGATTGCTCCTATTGTGTCGGGTGTGATTCGCCCAGAGGCCTTGAGAGCCGCTGAGAGTGCTGGGTACACCACCGCTCCGAGCATCATCGAGCCGAGAGCAGCGGTGACCGTCATGAATGCGCCTGACCGCTAGCCCCTAGAGGGTCTGCGAAAGGGCGTCGAGCACGTTGACTGCAGGAGTTGGCGCGTAACCAACCCAACCAGGCAGTGACCGAGGAGACGCGCCGCCTGCGATGGTGTTCAAACTGAACTCGCCGGTCTTGCCCCAGTTACGGGCGACGCCTCGAGCGAATCCCGCGAGAATGGTCGAGCCCACAGTCAACACGTCTTGCGAGTACCTCTGCGCGTCCCGGTTCGAGGTCTGCGCCATGACAAACCCGGCTCCCGTGATGAGGACGCCGAGGGCGAGCTCTGCATCGAACTCGAGACCTGGAACTTGGAAGTTGCCGTATTCCTTCTCGCACTTGCCGCGCACGGCTCCCATGACGAGAGCAGTGCCTACGATCTCACCAACCGTCTTGGCTTGGCTGAGCCCCTTGGTGGCCCGCTCCTTCAGTCGCATCTTCTCGATGAGCGCATCCTTGGCTGCGATGACGCTTTGAACCTTGTTGAGCTGCTCACTGCTGATTCGGAACATGCCTTGTGCCATGGTCAATAAACTCCTCGGGATTTGGGCCGCCGGGAGGTCCCGCGATACGCGGCTGACCGAGGTGATGTGGCGACCATGAGGACATCGTGACCGTGGAAACTATGCGGATTCAAGCTGTTTTTGGCTGACATTTTCCTAGAGTGTTAGCGCCGTGACAATTCCGCAAAAATGCGGTACTAACAATCTGCTCAATTGATGAGCGGAAAGGCCAGTACCGTGAGAAGAATTCGTTTCACTCGAGATCAGTTCGCCCTTTGGAGAACCAACACGCCCCGACTCAGGAACAAGGAGAATAAGGAAATTCTTAGAGCCCTATCAAGGGATGAACAGGTTAGATATGAACATTCAAGATCTGGAGGCGTTGAGCCGTCGATTATGGTCGATGGCGTTGAATGCGAAATCATCTTCGACCGGCAACTGATATCGGAGGCCTATCTCGCCGATGGCGGCGAGGTGCAGTTCCGAAAGCCAAACGGCCAAGTGCTATCAGTGGTACGAGACAAGACTCTCACGAGGTCGGCATACAGCGATGCGCGTGTCGACGTGCCATCACCCGATGGGTGTGCGTGCCGCCTGATGGGCTCGCCGCATCCTGGCCGACACCATCCAACATGCGCGTACAACAGCAAGGCAGAGCCGGTGCATCGAGCCACGCCGGACGACTATGCTGTTTACAACAGAGGCGGTGTTCTTGACCTGTCGGCAGCAGAGCGCGCCAATGCTGGTGCGGCTGCTACAGCGACTCCATCGAAAACAACGCCGATGCTCGAACTCAGCAAGCTTCTTCCTGAGCCTTTCCGAGTACCCGGCGTCGTCATCGGAGCACCTGACCGAATCATCCGCACGGCGGCTCCCATCACGCCCGGCATTCCGCACCCGACAGATTGCTTCTGCTACCAATGGGGTAACTACAATCCGCTAAAGGGCGACCAGCACAATCCTATGTGTATGCACTACGACGCTTGGGTCGCGGCGCATCCAATCAGTCGCGGATTCATGCTCGTCGATGCGAAGACGGATGAAGTTCTTCGAGAAGCTACCGCTGATGAGGTGCGCAAGTCTGCCCTTGATGTGGCGCGTACTGTGAAGGTTGGAGAACGGCTCTGCCTAGTGGTGCAACGTGGGGGTGCTGATGTGCCGTCTGATGAGGATGACTCGAATGAGCCCGACTTCACCGACTTTGAACGCATGGGCGATTTGAGGCCTGCGGTCGTTCAGGCGGCGCCTTCGGACGACCCGGATAGTGAGGTTGAGGAGTCGGCTTCGGACGCTGAAGCCCGCGAAGCGCTTGGAGACCTAAATGTCCAGCCAGACCGGGTGCGAGAGCTGGAAGAGAAACTTGCTGCTAGCGAAGCTGCTATGGGACGCATGGTTGCTCAGATGGCGCGCATGACTGCTCAGATGGGCGGGTTGAAGACGGGCGGCCAGGAAGCTGTGGCAGGCGGCCTGGTATCCTTGAAAGACCTAGACAGAGCCTTTCCAGCTGAGCCGACTGATACGTTCAGCGCTAGACGGTGAGCCATGGAGTCACTCATCCAAGACCCGCATGATGGGGTCTGCGAAGTTCCCTTCGACCTTCTGGTCACCAATCCCCGCAACGTGCGGCGGATGTACCTGAAGGTGAAGGAACTCGCTGACTCAATCGCGCGAGTAGGGCTCCTGCAAAACCTCGTCGTGGTTCGCTCGCACGATGAGTCGGGGCGCGAGGTTTTCGTCATTAAAGCCGGCGAACGCCGCTACCGCGCCATCAAGAAACTCATCGCTGAAGGGCGCTGGACGGGTGGGGTAACCTGCCTCATAGCCCCCGAGTCTGACGGCGACCTAATCAACGTAGCCGAGAACACTGCCCGAGAAGGCGTTCCGGTCTGGCATGAGGGTCGCCGGTTCGTCGAGCTGCTCGATGCGGGAATGACACAGGATGAACTAGCTAATGCCTTAGGATGTAGCCGCGCTTACATCAGCTACGCGCGAAACGTTGCCGAAGGCATTCATCCAGACCTCATCGCGCGACTCGACCGCATCAACTCGGACACCATCACCGCGCGAGTGCTCAGGCAGCTAGCGCGGCTCAAGACCCTCGACGACGAGCCCGACCTCGAGCGGCAAGAGCGCTTGCTCGAGCACATCACCAAAGCGCGCGACTTCGCGAAGAAGACGCCCAAGAAGTATAAGAGTCAGAAGTGGCTCTCAGGGCGCCTCGACCTCCTGTCAGCGCTCGCTGAAGAGTACCCCGCCGAGACGGCGCGCGTCCTGCGCGCTGCTATCCGATTCGTGCGCAGCCAGGAAAGCACATTGACGCTATGACTAAGTTAGGTTTGCTCGACTACCAAGAACTCGGGATGACCATAGCTAATCACTTCAGGATTGAGGAAGTTCGTGACGGTTGTACTCCAGAAGTCGAGCTAGACCTCAATCCTTACTACTGCGGTCCCAAGCGATGCGTTCGAGTCTTCATATCAGGACTCATCGAATCTACCGACCTACAACGGTTCGGAGAACTGGTGAAAAGATGATTACCAACACCCATCGAGGCGACTTCTGCTCGGTTCCGATGTACCGGCTCGAGAAGGAGATTTACACCATCCTGTGGATTAAGGGTGGCCAGGCCCGAGACCTCATCGCTCAGACGGTTCACAAGATGTTTCCGGAAGGAGTTGGAGTATGCTCGGACACGTGCCGGCTCATGGGGTTCGTCAATCCTCGAGGAGGTGTCCGCGAGGTCCCGCAGCCGTGGCCCGAATACCCAATCCACGTCATGGCAAACAACCCGCGCCCAGAGATTGGAAGTGACGAAGAGTGCCCCTGTTTCGGGTTCCTAGACCCTGAGGTCGGAGGTCCGTGGCGTGAGCGAGGCCTCAACCAGCACCACCCGTTCTGCATGTATGAGAAAGGAGCCGGACGGAGGTACGAACACTTCTGCAAGACCGCTCAGTACGGTATTATCCTTGTCGATGGAAAGTATCACCGCCGGCAGATTCGCACACTTCAGCCGACCCGGCCTGATGCATGGTTTAAGAGTCTAAAGGAGATACCGTAAATATGCGGTGCAAACAGCTTAGAACTCCTAAGTGGATAAAGAGCATTGCATTAAGCGACCCGGTATCGTTTAGAAGCCATGTATGGGTTGAATGTCTGGCCTGTAGACATGGAACCTGGATTTCTGATACTACTATGCATCATGGTGTTAGAAGTCGACTATGCCCGATATGTCGAAAAGTGACTAACTGCCGAGTCAGTAGAAATTTCGAGTATTGAAAAGAAAGGATGAATCGATGACCGAACTACCCATCATCAAACCGTTTCTCGACCTCCTTCGGAGCCGTAAGGCTCTCATGGTCGGAGCATTGAACATCGTCCTCATAGCACTCGTAGGGGCCGGAAAGGTCCCATGGGTTGAGGTGAAAGACGTATTCATGTGGGTCAATGCTGCGTGGCTCGGAGCTCACGCGCTCGAGGCGAGCGGAAAGGCGCGCGCCGATGCTAGCAAGCTTGTCGACATCGCGAATATTCTTCCGATGCTGATGCCGATTATCATGAGAGCGTTCGATAAGAAAGCGCCTGCGGAGCAGTACACGCAACCAGAAGTTGTAAATCCGCCTGAAGGGGGGATGCAGTGAAATATCTAATTTTCAGTATCGCATCCTTGATGGTCGCAATACTCTTTTTCGCCTTGGCACCATTAGGGTGCAATCCAGAAAGCATCCCTCAACCGTCCGCGGCCGACCTCGCCAAGGTGCGAAGCGCCTCAGAGTATCGAGACACCTTCTGCGCGGCTGTGCACCTGGTGGCGCCATCGGTTCCTGAGCTCGCACAGGCCGACCTAGCTTGCTATCGAGGAGACGACCTGAAGAAGGTGGCGAAGTCCTGGGCGCAATGTCCCGAGGCTCAGCCGGCTTCAGCGGCATCTGAGGAGCCTTCGCAACCCGCGGAAGAGAATCAAGTTGCCGAGCCGGCTGCTAAGTAGTACACTCTGAGAGCCCCGTCCTTTCGGCCTCGGCAAGCTCCTAGTTGTATGGCGCGTGCACACTGAGACCGAACACGGCTGGCCCGAAGGTTTGAAAGCTCCTGATGGCCAGCCGTGCAGCTAACTACTACACGCCCGATGATGGTCTTCCCCTCCCGTCTCGGGCGTGGTTCTATCAGACCCATGTGGACGCGCGTAAGTGCTTCGCCAGACGTCTGGTAGATGAGCAGCTGACTAACTGGGACTCGCTCGACGTCTATGTTCACGGGTTTGAGGATGAGGGTGAAGAGTTCTTTCCAAAGCTGCAGCTGATAGAGAGGGTTAGATTCCGATGAACTCATGCATCGTTAGAGAAGGTCGTGGTAACGCACCAAACAATAACGGCGCAGTTCTCTGGAGAGTGCCGTATCCTGAACACTATAGCGAATGGAAGTGCCGAGCCTGGTACTCAGCACCGTATGTAGACGTGCAAAACCACTATCCAGGCCTGTATGTACAAGTGGATGCTCCCGAGGGCCTAGTGTCTAGATGCATCATTGAGACGACCACCACCATGTGCGATGCTGAAGAAGCCGCTATCGAATGGAGCAAGCCGTTCCTAGAGCGGTTCACGGCTAGAGCGCTTCAGATCACAACCCGCCTTGCCGCTATCAATAAGTTTGAAGAGGAATGCGCGCGCATTGTCTTGACTCAGCCTATCGCTTCAGACTTCCGAATGATGCCTCCGGTCGAAGAGATTGTTAAGGCTTCAAAACGTTCTTCTGAGACTCAGCAAGTCAAAGTGCCGTCTTTGGACTCTGTGATGAAACGCCGAGCTGATGAGTCGTTGAAGAGGATGGACGTTGAGAATGGCCCATTCCTATCAGTGTTTTACAACAAGTATTACTAGAGGAGAAAGTTATGATGACTATCAAAGCGTTTTTCAAGTTTTTGTTTGTAGATGCTCCAATAGCCCTCTGGTGGTGTTTTAAGATACGCAATGACAAGTATACGCCTTCACTTCCAGAGAAACCCAAAGCTGACAATGCTTCAGTACCAAACGTCGCGTCCACGCCTGTAGACTTGAGCGTTGCGGTGGCTGAAACCGTGGCTTCTGGCAGTCTGCTAGGACCCACCAGTGATACAATGACCGGAATTACTGTAGTCTCGCCGCCACTCAAGCCTATCTGCTCCGCACTGCCGGTCCTCTACCCATTCCCAGGGCTCGCGCGACGGGACGTCGAGTTCATGCGCGCGCTCTCGGATGTAGCCTCATCCCTCGAGACGAATCCGAACTTCCTGCTTGCTGTGATGCAGGTGGAGAGCGGGATTGACCCGCAGGCGCGAAACCCGACTGGAGGGGCCACAGGTCTCATCCAGTTCATGCCTGCGACAGCGAAAGCTCTGGGGACCAGTACGACCGCTCTCATGGCGATGAGCGCTTCAGAGCAGATGGTCTATGTGCACAAGTACCTGAAGCCATTCGCTGGACGACTTCACAGCGCTGGTGACTGCTACATGACCGTCTTCTACCCGGCGATGCTCGGGCGCCCCGACATGACGGTTATCGCCAAGAAGGGCTCGAAGGTCTACGACCATAACGCTGGGCTCGACTCCGACAAGAATGGAGTTCTAACGGTCGGCGATGTGAAATGTCGCGCCGAGAAGTGCCTAGCGAAGTATCGAGCCGTGTTTGATAAGTACCAAGCTGATCAAGCTGAGTTTGATGCGTTATGAAACGGCTGCATCGGACTAAGGCAGTCATAGGGGTACTGGGGCAACTCGCAAGAGACATGTACCTTCGCGACTTCTACACTGACCTACTCGGCCTGGCTGACGAATACACGGTTGAGGAAGTAGAAGAGGCTGCTGATAGGCGCCTAGCTGAGATCTCCCCATACGGACAGCACTTGATGAGTAAAGTTAACATAGCCAAGGAATTCTTATTGATTCCTAGAATACTCGATATTGAGAAGGTGCTACTATGAGCGCTGTAATCTTCAGCTTCCCAGGGCTTGCCGCTCGGTCTTCAGGGTTCCTGCCGCGGCTCGTCGACGTGGCGACCGCCCTCGAGACCGACCCAAACTTCCTACTCACCGTGATGCAGATTGAAAGTGGTATCAACCCGCAGGCTCGAAACCCTAGTGGCGGAGCGACGGGACTCATCCAATTCATGCCGGACACTGCCCGAGACCTCGGAACTACCACCGACGCACTGAGGCGTATGTCCGACGAAGAGCAGCTCGAGTACGTGCTGCGCTATTACGCCGCCTATCGGGGGCGGCTCAGGAGCGCTGGCGACTGCTACATGGCGACGTTCTACCCTGCGAAGCTTGGCAGCCCTGACAGTGAGGTCATCTCAACCGAAGGCCATCGCGTCTACGACCAGAACGCTGGGCTCGACGTTGACCATGACGGAAGGCTTACTGTGGGCGACGTGAAGAGCAAGGCTGAAGCGGCGTATCGCCGATACGCAGGGCTACCCCCTCTTCCAGCTCGAGCCTCCCGGCGCCCATTCTGGGGAGCGGCTCTCAGCGTGTTGGCTGTGACGGGGCTGATTTTCTGGAAGACGGTGAAAGGGCGGAAACACTCATGACTCTGTCAATACTTCTTCCTACAAGACGAATCGGAGACCGATCAGTGTGGGGAGACCTGCGAGTAACGCTCGCGTCAATTGAGGCCTACGCGCCCGGCATTGAGGTCGTGGTTGGCTGGAACGGTGATGCAAAGCCTGAGCGGTTACCGTTCGCATTCGATACGCCGGCGCGAGTAGTGAAACAGCCCGATGGCATCGCCAGCGCTGGAGCCGCGTGGAACTGGTGCGCCACGCTAACGGGGGCGGATGAATTCATCATCATGTCTGATGATGTGGTGCTTCATCCAGACAGCGTACAGCTTCTCCTGGACGACGTCGCGAGTTGCAAGAAGCTTTTCAGAGTCGGATTCGTCGGGGCTCGATCGAATTACGTGAAAGGCCCTCAGAACATCCGAAGCTCGAATGGTGCTAAGACTGTCGCCATCAAGTTCGATAGTGAGGATTTGATACTGCAAAGCGATATGGTCGCCCCCATATGCGCATGGGTTTCTCGTGAGGCCTTCGAGTCTGTTGGAGGTTTTCCCGATTGCGACTGGTTCAGCGATGACGTCATCTGTTGGGATATGGTCCAGAAGGGACTGCGGCATCTAGTCAGTCGCGCATACGTACATCACATCGGACAGAGGGCTACTGGCATAGCTCAGGGCAAAAACAGTGAGACCCTCTTGAGGGAGGGTCTCGAGTGGGTTCGGAATAACCGACCTGATTTTGCAGCGGCTATGCTCTAATCACCCCACGGCTTCTTGATAGCGTTGTTCATCTCAACCTGACGCTTCGCGCAGTCATCGCATCGAGGGATGCCGAGGAAGCTCGTCAGTCGGTGAAGAGCGTCGCCGATGGCGTAGTGGTCGTTCACTGCTGAGAGGTCGGCCAGCAGCTGCACGAGTTCGCTCTTCGACTCGACGACGTGTTCTCGAGGCTCTTTACCGGGTCGCGCATCGCGGACGATGTAGCCGGCTACGTCGCTCCTATCCAGGTATGCCAGTCGATGGTGATATGGGCTAGCTTTGAATGTCACCCCAGGGATTGAGGTGGGTTTGAATTCAGTCATGGCTTCTCAAGTCCTTCCAGGTTCGAGTCTAGATTTTCCCGGCTTTCATCGCATAGTGTCGGCATGCCAACACGGCTGCGAACTTCCGCCATCGACTCCGGAGTCACGGGTCCCTCGTCAACCGAGCACTGCGCTATCGGGATAAAGTCTCCGCAGTAGACCGCGTCAAGTCCTTCAACCCGATACGCACAGAACCTCTCAGGAGCCGTCGGCCACCCATACTTCTTTGCCGCGAACCTCCGAAGGTTCCGCTCGTAATGCGCCCGCCACCGGCTCACTGCCACATCAAGCACCAGCACCACACCGCCCACAACTCCGTGCGATAGCCGCCTACCGTCAACCTGCACCCCTACGATGTACATACACGCGGCCTCTTCTTCGAGTCGGCTTGAAACACAATTTGACTCGAATGCTTTAGTACCTCCACCTTCACATGCTGGTCCGGATGCATCTCCCGGCACTTCAAGTATGCAGCCTCTCCAGCCGTCTTAGCGGCTGGCTCGTCCAGGTACCATCCAGCATTACCCCGATATTCAACACCGTTGAGTACAACCCATACTTCCCACTTCTCAGTAAATCGGTCCATTCTAGCACTCGTTGGATGATTGTTTATTGCCGGTCATTTCAGCACCTCTAAACACTTTTCGACAGCCGTCTGTGGCGATAGCAGCTTAAATCGTGTTAATAGAGAGTGTATCTCGTTAAGCATACAAATGTACTTAGTGTTGAACACGATTAGACCGTCACGCTCTTTCGTGACGGCCTCAAGTTGCTTCTGAGCTGTTTGAAGCTTAACATCCATCGCAGACCGGTCGACAGAGGCGGTCTCTAGCGCATCAAGCCTCGACCTTATGCTACGCTCTTCCCGGCTCATCGCGAGGCCTCCGCTAGAGCCTTATCACGAGCCTTGGTGGCGAGTTTGTAGAAACGGTTTTCTCCAAAACACTTGTCGGGATGCATAGCCGCAGCCGTATTCTTGTAGGCCTTGTTGATATCCTCGCTCGAGGCATTCTTCTCGATGCCGAGAAGTTCTAAGTGCCAGTCATCGTCAACCCAGAGCCTTGAGAGTCGCGTCTTAAGATAGGCTCCAACGTTGCCGCTGGCCATCGCCTGACCCATCATCTTCTGCAGACGCTCGCGCGTCTCCGGGTCGATGTGCTGGAATAGTGCCATGAAATCCATGATGCCCATTAGAGTTCTCCCCGTATTGGAGTTAGAATGATTGAAACGAACTTGCTGGCTGCTAATGGCACTCCTGGAGCCTTTTCATCCCTGAAAACTCCTCCACTTCCTGCAAAGTACTCCTTTCCATCGACGATGACCGAAATATAAGCCTCTTTATTGACTTTGATATAGTCAAGTCTCCAAGGAACCACAATATCAATTTTCGTCGGAATGCGGCTCATAGGCATAAATACTTGTTTAAGAAGTATCGGCCATCCAAATCCTAGATTGAATACCGCACCCCACAGTTCAACTCTATATAGTTCGCTCATGTTTTCTTTCCTTGAAACGCTTTCCACATCGCTTCAAACGTCTGGCTCATCGAGAGCTTGTCCAAGTGTGGCCGCGCCGTGAGGATGGTCTGGTAGAGCCTCCACATGCGGCCCCACTCGCGCGCGCACTCACTGCACATCTTCTCAGGCGCTCCGATGGGCACCATGTGATGCCCGGCTTCGCACCACGCCTTCATCCGATTGGGTCGCCGCGTAGGCGCTTCTCCTGCAGCTCCAGACTCGAGACCCTCGAATGAGTCGACGTTCACGAAGTCGTCAGGTGCGGCCATGCTCTACATGCGGATGAGCCCCCAGCTCATCGCCGGGGGCTCGTTCAGGTCGGTGCGGTTCAGGCTGAGAGTTTTCGAAGCTCGGTCAGTAGCGGTGATGCCAACTTTTGCACCCTAGTCTTCTGCGGCTCCGTGAGCTTCGAATCTATCTGAACTTGCCTCACGAGTCGTGAAACCGTCGTCACGTACTCAGCGAGCTCTTTCGGCTTCACAGGCCTCGGCATGACGCGCCTCAGAACGGGATTTGGTCGCCACCGTCCACTGCATACTCAGCGCTCCGAGCAGCACCGAGCGATGGCGGAAGCTTCGTAGTAGGAACGGCTCCGCGTTCGACTCTCAGGTCCCACACGAACATCTTGCGGCCCTTGCCGATGTCCTTTTGCGCCTTGCAGAAAGCCCAGAACTTCGCGCCCGTCGCGACGAATCCAAGAATTGGCCTCAGACTGGCGTTAACCGGCACTCCAACCACACCGCCTGGTGGAACCGTCACCTGAATTTTCCCCTTCGTCCAGGCGGGAGTCGCAGTCGCTACCTCGACAACTACCACCCGCACCGTGTCGCCATCGTTGACGCCGTCTCGCTCCATCCAGCCGATGAGCTTGCCGACTACCTCAGCGCCGACCTCGACCTTGAGCCACCCGTCGATGTCTCGTTGCCCGCGTCCCTCGAACCCCTTGGCCAGGTCCGCATACTTTGGGGTTGCCGCTGCCGTGGCTGTCGTCTCGGGCGCTGGAGCGGTCGGTGATTGTTCTACTGCTGATGCTTTTGCCATGTTTTTGATGATTCTCCTCAGGCGGCTCCTTGCCGCGTCGTAGGTTTGAAAGATACTTTGAAAGAACAAAACCGTCAAGGGGTTTTGCAGAATTCGCATTCGTTTCCTACTGGTCATCCTGAACGTGAAGCCTCGAGCGCCTCGAGCTGGCTGAGTTTGCCGACCAGCGACGCTGTCTCCGACCCGATAGCCTCGCGACTCTCCATGATGCGAATTACCCATTGGTTAACGGTATAAAGTGCTGACGGGACGACTACAGCGCCAAGTATTGCGGCCTGTAACGCCTGAGATACAGCACGCGAGCCGTAGACCTTATGAGCATGTATTAGATTCTTTTCATTATAAATACTGTAGCTCTGCACATTGTGATGATGATTGCCGAAGAATTCGAAATAGATGGTTACGCACCAAGTGTCATCACTGAATACTGTGAACGTTTCCCGCCATACCCCATCAGCCCCTCTGATACCTAATGATAGTTTGCAAGTGTATGCGTCTGCCATGTTAACCCTCCAGAGATTGCAGATCGGCGATATCAGCCCACTCAGCCACGGCGTCGAATACTCCAGAAACTAGAGCGTCGCCAAGTCGAGCGTTTCTAAGCAGGAGCTTAGTAAACCCCTCACCATAGGCTCTGCACTGCCTGATGGCTGATTCTTTACTATTAACAACGGTGCGAATTTCATCACCACACTCGTGTATATACCTTATATGCACGTTCCAGTCTCCATCGTGATATAAGGTGAAAACTGTTTCTTGCGGTCTGAACGGTTCATTCAGAATTATTGTCTGCTTGATGCTTCTCATTTTGAAGTCCTGCAATATCAACCCACTCAGCCACTGCGTCGAAGACCCCCGGGACTAAAACGTCGCCAAGTCTAGCGTTTCTGAGAAGGAGCTTGATGAATGAGTCTCCGAACTCCCTACACAGCCTGATGGCAGTCTCATTATTGTTGACTAGGCTGTGCAATTTATCACCAGACTTACTTATATGCCATATTGAATGTCCTCACCGGTTTCCACCATCTCGAAGTTCCGAGAGCAAAACCGTCAGGGGGTTTTGCAGAATCCGCAGTCGGCGCAGTTATTACCCTCAGGGCATGCTGGTCTTGGCTCATAGTCGGACTTCTTCGGTTTCCACCAATTCCCATTGGTGCAAACGAGTACTCCATCATCTCGAAGTTCCTTGAGCGCTCGGTCGAACTCAGACAAGTGAAACCCGTCATACTTCCTGATGCTCGCTATCCACCCATAGAGCTTGCCGGTGCTGCATCGAGGATTTTTAATGAAATACCGGCATAGTCGTTTCTTCAGGAATGCTAGCTTTTCGACTTCTTCCATGAATATTACCACATCTCCAATCTGAACGGTCTTGTGTTTCCGTCCCCCAAGTGCTCGCGTTTTCCGCTCTCGAGCTTGAGGGTTCTCGGGACTGTAATGAGTTGAGGCCCGCGGCTGAAGCCTGCGTGCGCGAGGCTTCCGACCTTCTCGAGGCGCTTCATCGTGATGGTGCCGCCGCGAGCGAGCACCTTGTATAGCTCGAAGAGCACCTTCTCGCGCTCAGGCCGTCCCATGACCGAGCGTACCCTGCACCGCTCCTGACCGATGTTAATCGACCCATCGATCGAGTCGTCAGCAGCCGCCACTTCCTCATTCGTCGCGATGCGAATGACGCCGGTCGTTGGGGAAACCACGATTGGGACGTTCGCGCAATCAACCCCCTTGGCCTTCGTCTGCCGAAACTCGGCGTCGTCTTCGTCACCAACCCACAGCACGTAGAGCTTAGGGGCTAGAAACTCGCCGTTGATGCGCCCCGAGTATTCGGGGTACTCGTCCTTAAACGCCCCAAGCTCAGTCGAGCTCGGCATGAAGACGGGCGTGAGCAAACTGTCCGTGTCGACGTAGCACAGCGCCTCTTTGCTCTGCATCATGCCGCGGTAGAGCCGCTGCCGAGAGAGCGACGTCACTCGCGCTGAGACTTGCGGCATGACGTAGCAAGCATCGGCATGCTCCTCTGAGTACCACACCGGGCAGTCGAGCTCGCCGTTGGCCGGGGCCGCGTTGTCCGGCAGGTTTGGGTCATCCCGATGGTAAATCTTCTGCCTGAGCGTCTTCATGCCGAACTTCCCATAGGTCGAATTTAGCATGAGCTTGGCAACGGCTGCGAGAGCTGCATTGAAGTCTGGGCGCGACTTGTCCCGGTACTGGTAGAGCTCTCGCACGAACTCGCCGAAGAGTGGTATTGGGTCGAACCAGCAGCTACTTCGGAACCGCTCGATTCGGCACCCATACTCAAGCGCCATCTGAAGTTCGCTCCACTCCCAAGTGCCGCGAAGCTTACCCGTCGGAAAGATGAGCTTGCCGCGCGCTACCGACCCGGGCGCGTCCTGCTTCACTGGAAGCGGCGGAATGTGCATGTCCGGCACGATGACGTCTACGTCGCAGAACCCGATATGCTTCTCCAGATATCGGTCTGGCGGCGTATCGTGAAACCATACAGCCGTGCCGCCCGGCATCGTTTCTAGCATACCAGCTGGGTATGATGAGTTGATGTCGTAGTAGCGAAGGGAGTCGCCAGTCTCCCGGAAGACCTCGACCCGGCCGCCGAAGTATCCAGCTCGAACGAAGTCGTGGGTCTCTTCGTTGCGCGGGATTGGGCTTTTCAGATAGCGACGTCTGAGAATCTTGACGGCTGTCGATGGCGCCGTCATGCCGACCTCGCCGAGCAGGTGATTCTCGACGAGATCGTGGAACTTCTCGAGGACCTTGTAGAGCTGCACGCAGTCGCCTTTGAGATACTCGAACCATGCCGGGTCATCCTCAGGAAGTGACAAGTCGTGGCTCACCTTCCCCTCGAAGCCGAAGGTCTTGGCAGCGGTGTCGAGGGCTAACGGAATGAGTTTGAAGGAGTCGAGGAAGAGCCACTCGGCGTGGCTTGCCGGCTGCACTATCTTGAGCAGCTGGATAGCGCTCGATACAGGCACGACTTCCCACTCGAACCCGAGCGACCGCCCGAACTCCATGACCCACGGCAAGAGGAAGAGGTAGTCGAAGCGGCCTGCGTTGTGAGCGTAGATGATGCGGCCCTTGAACTCCTTGCGAAGGATGTACCGCATCACGCGGTCGATACAGCCGTCGGGCTTGTAGTACTCCTCTTCCCAGGGAAGCCCGTCAGCTTTGTTTCTGTTTCTGTAGTGGTGGTACCCCTCCCCCGGACCGTGCCCTGTGTAGAGCCCTGCGAGAAACGGCCGCGTGAAGCCTGGCTTCTGCGTTGGGCCGTCCTTGCTCTCGAGGTCGAGCGCCATGAAACGACGCCTCTTGATCTGACCGGTGAGAGGGGTGAAGTCTGCCATGTTAGAGTCTCTTGAAAGAGTCGGCGGCCACCAGAACAGCCGTCACTAGAGCGAAGACCCCCACTAAAACCATAACGCTTGTGGCTGACATCTACTTATGATCGATGAATGTTAGGGGTTCGCGTCCAAGGAATCGAACGAGTTCGTCCCAACCGAACCCACCTCGCTCGGCGATGCGCTCGGCAGGCTGTGAAGTGAAACCTGCTCGGTAGTACCCTTCCCAGGCCTCGATGTGCTCATCCCAGGAGTGTCTTTCGGTCACGGCCGTACCTCCGCCACGTCAGCAAGCGGGACCAGCTCCGCATTGAGCCCAGAGCACACCCCGGACTCGTTGGCGCAACGGCCATCAACCAGCAGCCCGCGCGAGTCGGAGTCGAAGCCGTGAACCAGCCACACGTCTCCTCGAGAGTCGACGACGTGGCTGGAGTCGACGCGGACCGAGGCGAGAGCGCAGCCGGCGGTGGTGCCGGTTGGAAGCGAGAGCCTCCAGTTCGCCATACATGCTAAGAACGCGATACTAGCCACCAATAAAAGCAAGCCTGCTCGCATTATAGGGCACATCTAGTTCAAGGCCTCTCTAGACTTATTTGCTTCGTCTAGCGCAAAGAACTCTTCCCCGTTCCCTCCAAGAGCTTCTATGATGAGCCCGCATAGCCTCGATGCTGTCTCTAGCGGCATCGCTAGAGATGCGATGACGTCTCTGTTCTCGACGAAAGCCATGTGAACTACCTCGCCGGCTCTCCACACTCGAGCGCTGACGTTGCTCATGGCGATTTCCTATAACCTTCCTCTAAAGCTCCTGCAACTTCTGCAATGGTGAATGCTATCCCATCCAGTTCTAGATACATATCACTAAGATGATCTAGATACATAGCACTAAGATGATCTAGGTCGTGCTGAAGTTTCCTAGCTCTGTCATGAATGAATGATAACTCCTTGAGAGTGTATTCGAGTAAACTCTTCTTGCGAAGTTCCGCAGCCTCGTCAATCTTTGCTATGTGCTCATCGACAGAGAGCGTATTCTTTGTTATCTCGAGCATCTGAGTTAGTATTAGCTCACGACATCCCACGGCTGGGAAGGACGCCCCTCTAATCCACCTCTCAGCGGTTGTACGGTTAGCGCTAAATTGTCTAGCAATCTCATCATATGACAACTTATTCAGCTCTACTCCCAAGCTGAACAGTCGTGAGAAGGTCGCATGTAGAATTGGCTCGTGTGTTTCTTCGAGTTCATTCATGTAGAGCCGAAGGTTATCGGCAGTAGTAGTCATGGCGCCGGCTCCGTCTCTGGAATCGATTCCTCAGGCTCGAGCTCAAGAGCTGCTCGAGCCGCATCGACGATGTCGCTACGCCCGGCGGCGTTGTATACGTTGAGCAGGTAGTCTGAAACCTCTGAGCTCGCCGACTCGACCTGAATGGCTGCGATAGCGAGCGTCAATAGCAGCTCCTTCAATGATTCGAGCTCGCCGTCATCTGGCGCGTCGAGCCCTGCCACCAGCTTCTCGAAATCGCGAATTCCGAAGTCGTCGTCGACGAGGTCGCCATCATCCTCAAGCACAGGACCGATGCTCGGCTCAGTCGCGCGCTCCTCTACATCGAACAGCTCCAACGGTATCTCGAGGCCGTGCACGGCTGCAAGCTTTACACGGTCGGGCCCGTCAATGACTACCTCGTCACCCGTCGTGCCATGCTTTTCCCTCAGATACTCGACCTCGGCGTCGGTTAGATTCGCAACAAGCCTATCGTCGAATTCTTCAATTGTTGTCGACATGGTTACCCTTTCTTTCCCGTCTTCTTCGCGGTCTTCTTGGCGACCTTCTACGCGGTCTTCTTCGCCGTCTTCGCCGTCTTCTTGGCTGTCTTCTTCGCGGTCTTCTTGGCGACCTTCTTCGCGGTCTTCTTCGCGGTCTTCTTCGCCGTCTTCTTGGCTGTCTTCTTCGCCGTCTTCTTGGCTGTCTTCTTCGCGGTCTTCTTCGCCGTCTTCTTGGCTGTCTTCTTCGCCGTCTTCTTGGCTGTCTTCTTAGCGGTCTTCTTCGCGGTCTTCTTCGCCGTCTTATTCGCCTTAGGAGCGGCTACGTATCCGTCCACGATGTCGTTCGCTGAGATGATGGGGCCTTCAATGAGCGGACTGCCGAACGTCACGAGCGCCAGCGCATCGCCGGGAGGGCTCTCCTCGAGCCCGAGGTCTGCGGCTGAGAGCATCGCGAACTGCTTCTCCTGCCGCAATTCCTTGACGATGTCCGACTCGAGCTCGCGAATGCTGAAGCCCTTCCATTCACCGTTCGCAATCTGCTCGCGAATGTCTTGGAAAAGCTCGAAGTTCTTCTCGCTCACAGGCACACCCTCGCGCGCCCACTTCCGAAGCTTCCCAGCTGAAACCGCCCCGCCAGTCATGGCCGAAAGCATTTCAGCGCCGTAAACTATCATGAGGTCCATGATTTCCGGCGGGTGCGCCATAAGCTCGATGCGCTTCTGGTCGACTGCTCGAGCTTCAGCCTCGGCTTCACGCGCATGCACAGCCTTGAGCGTCTCAACCGCTTCATGCGCCTTCCTGGCGCGTTCGGTGTACTTGACGACATCGTCCCAGATTCGGGACCGCTCAACTCTCACTGGGTCGGTCTTCTCGAGTCGCTTCCAATCGCCCCGCTTCACCTCAACGCGCACGTCATGCAAAATCCCTCGCATGAGCGGAGTCGATGGAGCCCCATTCGCAATCCAGTCGCGAATGACGCCCTCGCTCCGGTGCAAGATGAACGCCAGCGACTGAGCACTGAACTTCTTGGCAAGATCGCCGATGCGCAGCTTCTTCCGCCGCTCGCGCCGCTTGCCGCTTTCCCACGAATGCGTCTCTTCTATTGACCTCGCGTGGTAGTTGCGCACGAAAACACTCTGGACGAATGCGTAGTGCCCATCATCAAGCAGCGTTTCGAGATAGGTTTCAACCTGCTTAATGAGGTCACCCTTATCTTTCGTGCGACTCGTAAAAAGCGGCACTTCGAGCGTGAAGTCTGCGCTACGTACATGTGGAAGTTGCAAGAACAACATCTTCTCGCCGTATCGACCCTTATTCGGGGCCTCATGCACCTCTCCCCGACCGAACAGGCTCACTTTCATAATGGCCTGCCACCATTTGCGCTTCTTCGGGCAGTGCCTGATGAAATGCAGAATGGTCGCTATGAGCTCTCGAGTGAGCTTCGCGTTGACACCGAATCGCCATTCGGTGCCTGTCATGTGGCGCGTGCTGAGAATGCGCGTTTCGGTCTTCACCCGCGCAAGCCGCAATAGCTCGCCAGAGAGGTTGAGTAGCTCGTTGAAGGCATTGAGGTCGTTGAGCCTCGGAGCGTACTCTTCGGCTAGCTTTTCAAGCGCTATCTCAGCGCCTGTGCGAAGCGCTACGCCGCTTTTCGCCCATCCTCGCACTGTCGCGGGCGCTCGCCCGACCAGCGCTGCCAAGGCCTCGACGCTACCAGCAGCATCGATGAGTTCCCGTACCCGATCAGCTTTCATGCCTCACCGTCCACACCACTGAGAACCTTGAACCCCGCGCGTCCCAGCGTCAAGCGAATAAAAGAAAACCCCGGAACCTGGAAACCAAGTCCGGGGCTCTCCCCGCGTTGTGTGGACGGCGGTATGTGATGAGAAGCTTCTCACCGCTTGGCGGTCGTGTCAAGGGACGAAGTTACGATATCTTGCATACGAGCTCGCGCGCCTGCGGGCTCGCTGGGTTGCTCTGTGTGATCTAGTCATCCATCTACTCCAACGCCCCAAGCCCCGCGGTCTTGCGACGGCGGGGCGGATGGGTGTGTGTCTATCACTCGTGTGATATACGCCGATAGATCGGAACTTTGACGACCCCCTCTGGGTCGACCCAGACGAGAAAACACCCGCGCCCATGCGGCTCGATGCGGTTCGTATCGAGTGCGTATATCATGAGTCCCTCCACCATGAGCGTCTTCCAGCGGCTCTTCTGACGCCCGAAGAGATTGACCGCGAGGTACTCAAGGTCGGACCTAGTCAGCGCCTGAAGCGCCCAATAGAGGCTATGCGGGCGCTTCGGTGAATCGCGATTCAACCTCAGTGGGAACCTCGGAATGCTCTCATTGTGGAGTGCGAGTGTTTCTTGCTTCCTGATGGCTAGTGCTTTCATGTCTTTATACGCCTCAGCAATAACGTATGCGTTCGCCAACTGCTGGAATAGTATCCTCTGAAGGAATACTGTGCGCAAAGTAGATATTCTGAATCAAGACCTTGTTTGCCGCATTGGTAGACACTCTACCATGAAGCGTTTCGCCTGCGCAGTCTCGGCCCAACCGCCCTAAGCCCCTCGGCTTGGTAGCGGAGGGGCTGGGTGCGTGGCGTGAAGCTCTAGTCGGCGATCTGAGCTGCCGCATCTTTGCGAACTAGGACCGCGTTGACTAGATTGTAGAGCTCAGATTGGACGTATTCCAGACACAGCCTCCGAGCCTCGGACCGACTGCTGTGCGAGGATTCACACTCTCTGTATCGCGCAGACTTCACAGAATCGTTATCACCCCATGACCCAAACAACGCCTCTCCTGCCACACTCAGTCGCTCCCCAAACCTGATTCGGTCGTCTATCTGCTCTCCTCTAAATGTTGATATGTATAGACGATATTCCGCGCACCAGTCATCACTTAGACTTACATGACTCATGTGGTCACCAGCGAACTCGACCCACGCTGAAACTTCTTGCTCGAACTCTGTTGCCGCGAACAACACGATCTTATTATTCATTGTTTCCTCCAATCAGTTGATAAAAACCCGCCTTTGCGAATCCACTCGTCAAGCGCCTCGAACTTCTCAGCTATCTCGAGGCCTAGATAGTCGGAAGGCCCCGCATTGATGGCTAATGCTACTAATTCCCTAAGTCACCAAGTCGTGGAGTTAGAATGCCTCAACAGGGAATGTGTGCCATGCGCTCCACCGAAGCATGGGGCCATTCCTAGTCATCGCATGCTCTTCGAGCATCGAGCCGCCAGGAAGTATAGCAACATTCATTCGTGCGACGCTACATGACTCGCCACCATCTGCTGGCTGAACCCATACAGTGTCCGATTCATCACTCGCCATACCGATGACTAGCGCCTCGCACGATAGCTCTTTTCTCCACCCGGATACTACGACTCTGTCTCCAACCTGGATCATGCTGTCGCCCTTTCACTGACTCACCAACTCAGGAGCTCAACCGAGTGCCGAGCTCTAGCGTTGGGGAGTTAGTGAAGGTTTATATATTCTTCGACCCCTTGCGGCATTCCCTTGTTGCGAGCTTTGCTCACTGGCAGTCCTGCTTTTCTGAGAATGACTCGCCGCTCCTTGCTTGGCATCTGCCCCCAGATAGCGGCCTTCTCTTGCCACTCATAGAGTGAGAACAGTTCATCGTCCAGCACTGGATAGTAGGATAATGAACCCTCTATCTCTTCACATTCTGCAGCTGCTAGTGAGTCGGGCTTGATCAATATAATCTCGAAGTGTCCGCAACCCCAGTGCCCAAACGAATGCTCTTCCCATTGGTCCTTGAATGGCTCCAAGCACTTCTTTAGCGAGTCCCAATTGGCCTGCACCAATACATCGGCATCCCTGCTGGTCGAGCATGGGGCAACTAACCAGTCTTGCCTGTCTTCTAGACCTAGGCCTTTGATGTCAAAGCCTGTCGGTCGGAAGTTTTTATATTGTTGCATATTATCAGCCCTTTCCCCTACTCACCACCTCAGGAGTCCAACAAGTGTTGGACTCTGGCATTGAGGAGTTAGAGTTTAACGAGTCCACTATCGATAAGGTTTTCCGTAGAACCTTTATGAATCCACCACTCGCCGCTAGACCCTTTAGGACAGCTTCCTAAAGCTATAGCGCGAATGGTTTTCCTAGCGTCTCTAAAAGAAGTAAACTTAAGACCGCAGCTATACGCCCCATTAACAATCCTGAAGCTGCAAAGATACATCGCCTTCATACCCTCATCCACCTTTCGACTGACTCACCAACTCAGGAGCTCGACCAAGTGTCGAGCTCTGGCGTTGAGGAATTAGTCAGCTGGAACTTCGCTAGGTTCGCACTCATCAACCCACCAATTCGACGAGTTAATATACCCAGCTTCTGTATATGCATGGTCTGGGAACTCGCCATGCTTGTTTAGGTCCGACTCTTTTACCTCACTATGCAGGATAATGAGTCCCGGAGCGTTCTCTGCTAGATATGCTCCGCACTCTTCTAGCCCCTTCTCTAAAGAGCCGAACCAGTATAGATGAATCATGTCGGTAGTCGCGCCTTCTCCAAACTGAAAGTGAAACGCGTTCTTAGTCCAGTCACTGTCGCTTCGGTTTAGAACTACTGGTGTTCGTGTCATACCCTCATCCACCTTTCCGCAAACGCCACCCACTCAGCTAGCCGCCCGGAGTCGCAGGACAACCCAGAGTACCCAGGCAGCCCAGCTCCCCCAGATTCGAAGCCTGCGGCCCTGGAGCACCCAGGACACACAGGGCCAACTCGCCCCGCCCCGCAGGGCGGGGCGCCCATCGTGACGCTACCGCTAGCCTGCCGATGGTCGAGCTCAGTCGTCATTGGAGCGCAGGGGGCGGTCCCTTGGGCCGAGTGAGCCACTGAACGGAGGGTCGTTTCGTCGTCCACATAAGAAGCTTAGCATAGTTGAAGGGGTATTCAAGGACTTTTTCAATGAATGGCCTATGTAGGCGTAAAAAAGAACCTCACTTTTGGGCGGGTCCAT